>Ga0164242_10000141_pt1 | contig 87675 bp, 72 predicted proteins | sample OricomgcompostMG_FD_108783 | JGI IMG/M metagenome (GOLD analysis project Ga0164242, IMG submission 108783) | Miracle-Growth compost microbial communities from Emeryville, California, USA - Original compost - Miracle growth compost (MG) ...
ATAACGTTATCGCCGCAGTCTACGTTCGGGGTGAACTCTGGCTTGTGTTTTCCACGGATCATCATTGCGATCTTAGAAGACAAGCGCCCCAAAATCTCGCCTTGTGCGTCAACAACAACCCATTGTTTGTTAACGGTTTTTTTGTTGGCTGAGACAGTTTTGTAACTTAACGTATTCACTTGCTTTAAATTAAATTAATTGAACTTTATTAATACCCCGTATTTTCGGGACTGCAAAGATACGCCTATTTGTTTAAGTTACAAGGGGGTGAGGTAAAAAAGTTAACCTTCAGCTTTTAAACGTATTTCGGGAATTTGGGGTGTCTGAACCGCGATTTATTGGATTAACCAGGTATCCTGTGATCCTGAAATCTGTTAATCCTGGCTCCGACGAATTTGGATCACAGCTCCCTGATCGTTTTTCCATTAATCAACCACAAAAACCTGACAAACCATCAACATGCCCTTTCCTACCTTTGTATTATACTTTATACTATAATGAGTACAAAAAACATTAGCCTCAGCGTGCTGGACCAATCGCCCATCCGCAAAGGCGTTACCGCTATACAGGCCGTTCAGGAAACTATTGAACTGGCCAAATTTACCGAGCAACTGGGCTACACCCGCTTTTGGGTATCCGAACATCATAATACCGGCAGCCTGGCCGGTTCCACCCCCGAAGTATTGCTGGCTTACCTGGCTTCGCAAACTAAAACTATCCGCATCGGGTCGGGCGGGGTGATGATGCCCAACCACAGCGCCCTGAAAGTAGCCGAGAATTTCAGGATGCTGGAAGCCCTGGCACCGGGACGTATTGACCTGGGCATGGGCCGCGCGCCGGGTACCGACCGCATTACCGCCTCTGTGCTTAATCCGTCTAACCAGTTCCGCGAGCAGGATTTTATAGAGCAGCTGGCCGACCTGGTCAATTATTTCCATGATACCGCCGACCCTGGCACCATCCAGCAAAAAATACGGGCCATTCCCCAGGTAGATACGGTGCCCGATATGTGGCTGCTAAGTTCCAGCGGACAAAGCGGCCTGTTTGCCGCGCATTTTGGCATGGGGTTTTCATTCGCCCATTTTATTAACCCGGTTGGCGGGCCGCAGGCGGTGAAGTTATACCGCGAGCGTTTCCAGCCATCGCGCGATCTGCAACGGCCGGAGGCCAATATGGCCATCTTTGTTTTTTGTTCAAACGATCCGGAAAAAGTGGCCCAGCACAAAGCCGTAATGGATCACCGGTTTCTGCAATTTGAAAAAGGAGGCCCCATTGTTCCATTAGTATATGAAGATGTAAAAGATGCCGTTTACAGCGATGCCGAGCAGGACCGCATGCGCTATAACCGGCAACGTGTAGTAGCCGGCAGCCCCGAAATGGTGACCAACCGCCTTACCCAACTGGCCGAAAGCTACGATGTAAATGAAATTATTGCTGTAACCATTGCCGAGGGTTTTGGCGACAGAAAACGATCATACGAACTGCTGGCAAATTGCTTTGAGCTGAAGCTGTAATCTTCAGCTCATCTTGGCCTGTAGTTGCGGGCTACAGCCAGATTGGTAGTATTTCCATTTGAATAGATGACATACCGCTTTATTAATGCTTTGTTAGAAACGGCCCTGCTGTTGTTAGTATAAATGATATATTTGAGTTACAATAAACCCGCTTTGTAACTATGCGTTTGTTATCCAACTTAAAAATAAAGGCCGGAGTAATACTTTGCCTGGCCTGTTTATCAACCACATTACTGCATGCCCAGCAGTCCAAAGCCCCCATTATGGGCTGGAGCAGCTGGAATAATTTCCGGGTAAACATTGATGAAAAAATGTTGCGGGAGCAGGCTGATGCCATGATCTCATCGGGCCTTTATGATGCGGGGTACCGGTTTATTAATATTGATGACGGATATTTCGGCGGCCGGGATTCAGCGGGTAAGCTTTATGTCAACCCAGCCAAATTTCCTTCGGGCATGAAAGCCCTGGTAGATTATATACACAGCAGGAAGCTTAAGGCGGGTATTTATACCGATGCCGGGCAAAATACCTGCGGATCTATTTATGATCGGGATAAAAATGGCGTTGGTGCAGGCACCTATGGACATGTGGAGCAGGACGCTCAATTATTTTTTAAGGAATGGGGCTTTAACTTCCTGAAGGTGGATTGGTGCGGGGGTGAAAAATTAAAGCTGAATGAGGAACAAGCCTATATCCCGATCATTCGCGCGGCAAAAACAATAGATAAAGATATTGTTTTTAATGTTTGCCGGTGGCAATTCCCCGGCGAATGGGCTATTGACAAAGCCGACTCCTGGCGGGTATCCGGCGATATCAGTGCCAAATTTTCATCTATTCTTAAAATCATCGATATCAATGCCGATCTGTATAAATATGCTTCGCCGGGGCATTATAATGATATGGACATGCTGCAAGTGGGCCGCGGGATGAGCTACGACGAAGATAAAACACATTTTTCCATGTGGTGCATGTTGAACTCGCCCCTACTGGCCGGGAACGATCTGCGCAACATGAGCAAACAAACCATTGAAATACTTGCCAACCGGGAAGTTATAGCCCTTAACCAGGATAAAGCATTTAAACAGGCTACGCGGGTGATAAAAGATGACAATGTAGAAGTATGGGTAAAACCTTTATTCGATAAAAAAAGCAAGGCCATTGCTATTATGAACCGGGGTGACCAGGAAATAACCTACACACTTATGCCTGAAAAATTGGGCGTTAACCCCAAAAGTAAACTGCGCGATTTGTGGCTGCATAAGGATATCGGCTTGGCTGGCAGCACTCGCAAACTAAATATACCTAAACATGGTATTGTGGTATTAAAAGTTATTTAAGCATCGAGACAAAAACAAAGCCCGTTAAAAGAGATTTTAACGGGCTTACCAGTAGTAAATATCCTTATTATTGGAAGTACTATTACAATAGAGTTGTTAATGTATTAATTTAAAGTATTAACAGGTTGGGCTTAGTTCCAACGGCCGCCACCACGGTTGCTGTCTTTCTGATAGCCACCGCCGCCGCCACGGTTACCACCGCCGCCATAGCCGCCACGGCTTCCGCCGCCGAAACCACCGCCACCACGACGATCGCCGCCCGCGCCTGGTTTTCTTTCTTCGGCCTGGCTTACAGCAATAGTTCTGCCGCCAATGTCAGTACCGTTAAGGCCGTCAATAGCTTTTTGGCCCGATTCATCATCGGTCATTTCAACAAACCCAAACCCTTTGCTTCTGCCGGTTTCGCGGTCGGTAATAATTTTTACCGAACTAACTTCGCCGTAAGCGTCAAAAAGCTCCTTTAAATCAGCTTCCTCTACCTTGTAGGGAAGACTTCCAACAAAAATTTTCATCAATTTTAAATTTAATCATTAAGCATATTTATGCTTAACCGCATTTCAGTAACACAAATAAATCAATACTGTTTATTTAATTTCAATAATAGGCAAATTATATTCAAAAAGCAGTATTTATTTATTTAGCGGCAATATTTGTATCAATAATGTTGAATTACACATGGTTAACTGTCAATATACTGCCACCTAACAGTTTTATACGTTTAAAAACGTTTAATTGTTTGCCCCGGTAAATAATAGTGCAAAAACGGTATTATGTTTAAATACAAAAGCCGCGACTGAGCGGCTTTTGGGAGTAATAAATTAACAGTTAAATTGGGGTTAAACCCGGATAAACAGTTCGGCATCGGGCTTGCGTACTTTAAGCGCCTTGCTGTAAACATCTTCATCCGAACGGAAACCTACCGCGGCTATTACACTGGCGGTTAAGCCTTTTGCTTTAAGGCCCAATATCTCATCAAAGGCAGCCGGACTAAACCCTTCCATTGAACAGGTGTCTATCTTCATCTCAGCGGCAGCGGCCGATAATACGCCCAAAGCGATATAGGCCTGCTTTTGCGCCCAGGTCACCCGCTCTTCTTCTGTTTTGGTGTTAATGGAACCCACTATTACGTTTTCAAAGCCAGCTAATTGCTCCCGGTCTAAGTGGCGGGTGTCGGCTATCAGGTCTATATATGTTTTTACCAGCGTTTCATCAACCGCTGTTTCGGCCGCGAAAATAATCAATTGCGATGAATCTGTTATCTGCGCCTGTCCATAAGCCGCTTCGCGTAATTTGGCGCGGGTGCCGGCATCCTCAACCACAATAATGCGGTAAGGCTGCAACCCTGCCGACGACGGCGACAGTTGTACCGCTGCCAGTAATTCATCCAGTTGCTGTTGCGTTAATTTTTTTGTGCTATCGAAGTTTTTAATGGCTGCGCGCCATTTTAATTGCTCTAAAAGTGCCATGTTCTATTTTTTTAAACAAAAATAGATGTTTAAACATATATTGTGGTCATAGGAAAGTAAACAGTGATGTTTTATAGCGGTTGTAATCCCGGATATGTAGAGCTACTCTTTTTTGCCGAAGATTGCCCGGTAGCCAACGGACCGCGATGACGTAGCGAATCTCTTACTGCTTTTTCTTCAATTGTTTCTCCCGCTCCTTCTCTTGCTTCTTCAGCTCCCGTTTTTCCTGCCGAACTTGTTTTTTTGTTTTACCGGCAGTATCTACTTTAATTTCCTCGGTTTTGGCCGTGTCTTTTTTACCTCCGCCAAACAGGCGCTGAAAAAAATTTGGTTTTTTAAGGGGCTCGGGGGGCGGTACATCAAAGCTAATGCCGGTTACCCCGCCGTTATCATTGTCGTCCTGCTTCATTAACTGGTTAACGGCGGCGGTGTCCTCGGGGTGTATCTGCCTGCGCAGGCTTTCCCTTAACCGCACGGTATAAAAACCATACAGGCTGCTATCGCGGTGCGCGGTTAAACCGTGCCCTTCCATTAAATTGCCAATAATGTTAAAATAGTAGGTGAGGCGCGGATTTAATGTACCGTCGGGTAAAAAAGAATACAATCCGGCCTTAGGCCTGGGTACAATGCTGGCCAGGTAAATACTCTCGCCCAGGGTAAGCTCTGACGGCGATTTACCAAAGTAGTAATGTGCCGCCTCGCCAATTCCATAAACATTTCGCCCCCATTCAATAATATTAAAATAAACCTCCAGCATACGATTTTTCGTCATGATGTGGTTATTCTCAATCATCCATACAATCAGGATCTCTTCAATTTTACGGGTCAGCGTTTTGCCACGGGTTAAAAAAGCATTTTTAACCAGTTGCATGGATATGGTACTGCCGCCCCGTTTAAACCGTTTCTCCATATAATCGGTAGCGATGGATTTACGGATAGATTCCTCAACAAAACCGTTATTGGTGTAAAAGGTAGGGTCTTCCGCGGTCATCACGGCATTGCGCAAATCGGGCGATATTTCCTGTAATGGGGTATAGTTAGGATTAGCCGGGCCAATGGTACGCGAGGGCATCGGTTTTTCCATTTCATATGGCGTATAAACAAACGGCCGGTTTAAACGGCTAAAATCTGTTTTGCCGTATTTCACCACGCGAAAGCCATCCTTATCCAGGCGCGAGTCAAACTGAACATTCTTGGGGTTGGAAGCATCCAGGTAAAAATTAAGTTTATAATTCAGCTTTCCGGCCACTTTTATGCCCTCCAACGATTCAAATGTGCCCTGCGGGAAGGAATCAAAAATATCCTGCGCGTTCAGCCAGCCCGAATTTATTTTAAGCGCGTATATTTTGGTAGGCTTAAGCGTATATTTAATAAACGGATTAGCCGTGATCTTTTTGAGGTGGATAACCGATGAGCTATCCACCGAAAGATAGTTTTGCCCTACCAAAATATTAGCGTCAATAGCGCCATTGGGTATCACGATATCATTAGCAGAGAGCGCCGCCTGGTTAATCAGTAAATTGCGTACGGCCCAGTAACTGTAAATGCGTGTTTCGCCGCTGCTGTGCTCCACTTTGTTTAAGCGGGTAGTAACGGTATCAAAGCTAACATGCGCGTTAAATCTCTTTTCAATAAAAGGGATCACTATTTTCCCCTTATCGGCAAATAAACTGATATCTATATTTTTATCAGACGGGTGCATGGTACCTGCCACGTGCCAGGTAGTATCGTTATTGTTAACTTTAATGGTTGAGGTAAGCTGCCCATCGCTGATAATAGCCGATGAAGTAAGCAGCGTAACCCGGCTGGAATCGCCGGTATAGCTGATCAGGAAATTTTTCAGATTCAAATTATCGGGGATCTTATATAACACCTCATTAATCAGGTTATCGGCCAGTTCAGACAGATCGGATTTGGAACGAACGGTTGAATCTTTTTTATGATGAAACAGGAAATCAAAATTCTTTACGCCCTTCAGGTTAGTAAGGTTTAAATGCCCGCTATTCAAATTTACTTCGGCTAATTTTACATGGCCAAAAATCAGGGGCAGTATCTTTACACCTACCTCAAACTCATTAATAGTTAGCAGGCTGTCACGATTGTGCGGTACGATTGTGATGGACGAAAAGGCGACAGTTGCCAGCCCCGTAAAATGCGGATTGGCTAAATTTACATCTAAATTATAATCTCTTTTAGCTTTAGCCTTAGCTTTGCTGATGGCCTTTTGAAGCAGCGCCTCGCGTTTTGAATACGCGATAAAACCGCCTGTCACCAAAAGGACAAATAACGAAACAAGTACGATACCGGCTATGCGCAGGTATTTGGGGTTAAGGCGACGCATCTATAAATTTTATCAAAACTAAGCGAAATATTACCTGATACAAAACGGTATTTACTACGCAAATATTTCAATAACAAAAGCAATGCCCGCCTGTTTTTATAAATTGCACTGATTTTACAGCATGACACTTACAAAAGAACAAGTTTTACACGCCCTGGGGCATGTGGAGGAACCGGATCTGAAAAAGGATCTGGTAACGCTAAACATGATACAGGATATACAAATTAACGGCGATCAGCTCAGCTTTTCAGTGGTATTAACCACCCCGGCCTGCCCGCTGAAAGCCATGATTGAGAATGCCTGCCGTAACGCGGTCAGTCATTTCATCAGTCCGGACGTTAAGGTAACCGTTAACATGACATCGCATGTTACCACGCAGAAAAACACAGGCGTGCCGGGGGTTAAAAATATTATTGCCGTAGCATCCGGCAAAGGCGGGGTGGGTAAATCAACCGTAGCGGCAAACCTTGCTTTGGGTTTGGCCAAAAGCGGCGCGAAAGTGGGGCTGATTGATGCTGATATTTATGGCCCCTCTGTCCCTATTATGTTCGGCCTGGAAGGCGAGCGCCCAAAAGCCAGCCAGACTGGTGGCAAAACACGTATTGAGCCTATTGAAAAGTATGGCATCAAGCTGCTGTCCATCGGTTTTTTTACCGACCCTAACCAGCCTGTGCCGTGGCGTGGACCAATGGTATCAACAGCTGTTAAACAGCTGTTTAACGATGCCGACTGGGGCGAGCTGGATTACCTGGTTGTTGATTTACCGCCCGGTACCGGCGATATCCATATCACCGTTACGCAAAGCTTTCCGGTTACGGGAGCGGTTATTGTAACCACCCCGCAAAACGTGGCCCTGGCCGATGCCAAAAAAGGTATAGGTATGTTTATGATGGATGCCATTAATGTGCCCCTGCTGGGTATCATTGAAAACATGGCCTACTTTACCCCGGCCGAACTGCCCGAAAACCGCTATTATATTTTTGGACAGGATGGCGGCAAAAAGCTGGCCGCCCAGTTGGAAGTGCCGTTTTTAGGCGAAATCCCGCTGGTAAAAAGCATCAGCGACTCGGGCGACGCAGGCAAACCGGTAGTACTTGAAGGCGACATGATGAGCGATGCCTTCACACATATTGCCGAACGGGTGGCCCAGCAGGTGGCTATTTGCAACGCAGTTGCAAATACCAAATAAATATCATTGCGAGGAGCGGAGCGACGTGGCAATCCCAGGAAGTAGGGGTAGTTTGCTAGAAGTAGGGGTAGTTTGCTATTAGAGGTTGCCATCCCGAATCTTTGGGATTCGCAAGATACAGGTGACCGACATGTCGAACTTGTTTCGGCATCCCACATGAAAGGGAATAAGCAAAGTTGATCTGTTTGATGGGGTGCCGAAACAAGTTCGGCATGACTTATTTTTTAAACGCGATTCCCTGTATAGGTGGCTGAGCGTTGCCATTTTTATAAATATTATTAATACCTTTACTATATAATTAAATAACAATGAGTTTATTAGCACAGGTGGAGTTGGCATTGGATTCTATTCGTCCTTATCTGGAAGCGGATGGGGGGAATGTTTCTGTGGAAGAGATTACTCCGGATAATGTGGTAAAGTTAAAGCTGCTGGGGTCATGCGGGTCGTGCCCGATGAGTATTATGACGCTGAAGGCAGGGATTGAACAGGCGATTAAAAAAGCCGTACCCGAGATTACCGGCGTTGAAGCGGTTAACCTTACCGATATGGATGATCCGAACGCGGTTTTACCCGAGAACCTGCGATAGTGTTAAGAATTGTTAAATTGGCATTGGCTTTGTTGCAATAATTTATATTTGTAATAGTTATAACCAGCATACAATTAAAAGATCCCGATACCAGAATGATGAGGCATTTATTAGCAACTTTGCTTTTATTTTTTGCTGCGGCTACTGTTTTTGCGCAGCAAAAGGAACAGCCTGTGGTCCAGTTTTCGGGCGTGGTGCACAATGCCGATAGCACCGCCGTTGTAGTTCCGTACGTTACTATCACCAATATTACTGATAACAATAAGCAGGATCTGGCTAATTATAAAGGCTATTTCTCGTTTGTGGCGCATGAGCAGGATACGCTGCGTTTTACCTGCGTAGGTTACGCGTCGCAAACCATCGTAATTCCGCAGAAGGGGAATAAAAGCTATACCATACACGTTGATTTGAAACCAGAGGTTACTAACCTGCCTACCTTTCATGTTTTCCCCTGGGCCACTACAGATGAGTTTAAAAGGGATTTTTTATCCATGAAACGTGCTGATGACGATATTGAGATCGCCCGGAAAAACCTGAGCCGCGGTTCTATTGAAGCAATGGCCAAAACATTGCCGCGCAGCGCCAACGAGATACAATCAGCCTACGCGCAAAATGAGCATATCAATATTCTTAACCAGCATTCGCTGATGCCCAACCCGCTGTTTAACCCAATTGCCTGGGGCACCCTCATCAAACAAATTGCCGATGGCGATAAAAGCCGGGAGAGCGGAAATTAGCGTTTAAAGCAGAAAAGCAGAAAGGATAAAGCACCAAGCTTTTATTAATAACTAAATCAGGTCATTTCGAACGCAGAGAGAAATATTGTACCTGTGATCGGTATAACATATAAGATTTGCTCTTTGATCTAATGACATTCCAAATAATAAAGAAAAACCTTTCAGGCTTTAACCTTTACCCCCTTTCACCTCCAATTATCTCCCCTTCCTGGCAGCCGGGAATTTCATTTTATAATCCACATCCACTATACCGCGCGAAATTTCGTTAAGTTTTTTTTCAATCAAACACTTGCGCAGCGGACTTAATTTATCGGTAAAAAGCTTGCCCTCAATATGGTCGTACTCGTGCTGGATAATGCGCGCCGCCATGCCTTTGTATGTTTCATCATGGTGTTTCCAGTTTTCATCGTAATAGGATATACGCACGGTAGGTTTACGGTAAACATCCTCGCGGATGTCCGGAATACTCAGGCATCCTTCGTTGAACGGCCATTCCTCGCCACTTTCGTCCTCAATGCAGGCATTGATAAATACCTTTTTAAAATCCTTTAGTTCGGGCTCCTCATCAGCAAACGGGCTGGCATCAATTACAAATAAGCGTGTAGAGTGGCCAACCTGTGGAGCGGCCAAACCTACACCCCGCGCCGCGTACATGGTTTCAAACATATCCTCGGCAAATTGTTTAATGTGGGGATATTCCTCGGGCATAATATTGGTAGCCTTTCTGCGTAAAACCGGGTCGCCGTAGGCGATAATAGGTAGCTTCATGCTGTAAAAATACAGGTTTTTATAATTGTAACAAAAAGGCAGGGAGGCATCGCCCCATATTAAAAACATAAAAAAGGCGCCCCCGGATTTCAGGAGCGCCTTTTTTGAAGCAAATATTAATTCAAATATTTAGTAATATCGCTGGACATTGGCGTAGTTGCCGAGCGGAAACGATGGATCAGTTTGCCATTCTCGTCAATCAGGAATTTTTCAAAGTTCCATTTAATTTCACCGGTAAAATCAGGGTTCGGCGCTTCGGTTAAGTATTTAAATAAAGGCGCTATATCTGCACCTTTTACACTCACCTTTTCATTCATCGGGAAGCTTACCGTATATTTTCCACCGTGGCAAAACGCGTTAATTTCCTGGTTGGTTCCCGGTTCCTGGCCGCCAAAGTTATTTGCCGGGAAGCCAACAATTACTAATTTATCCTTATAAGTTTGATATAGTTTTTCCAGCTCATCATATTGCGGAGTGTACCCGCATTTTGATGCTGTGTTCACGATCAATAATTTTTTTCCTTTATACTTCCTCAGGTCAAAGCTTTTTCCGTCGATATTCTTCAATTTAAAATCATACACTGAGCTGGGCGCGGCGGCAAACAGCATCGCGAAAAAAATGACAAGTATTTTCATGTTTAAGTTTTTTAATTAGTACGTGGTAAAGGTAAAAAAAATTGCCTCGCCTGTTAAAAAGTTATTTTGGCCAGGTATTCGTTCTCCTTGCCTGTCATAATCTTTTTACTTGCAGGTGTTTTATCGGGGTAACCCAACAGGTGCAAAGCGCCATGTACCATTACCCGGCGCAGCTCGGCGGCTTCGGTAACGTTAAATTTGGCCGCGTTCTCTTTAACCCGTTCCGCCGATATGAAGATATCGCCCACAATCACCTTTTCCTGTTCGGAATTATCAAAAGTGATGATATCGGTATAAGTATCATGATCCAGGTATTGCTGGTTAACCTGCAGCAGGTAGGCATCCGAGCAAAAAATATAATTCAACTCTTTAAGCCGGTATCCCTCGGTTGTAATCGTATCCTTCAGCCATTGCCTTAGCGAGGTTTTGTTTTTGGGTTTATACGTAATATCCTCCTCAAAAAAATGAATAGCCGGCATTAAATTTTAAAATGAAGTTCAACCTCATTGCCGCGGTCATTAAAAACACACTGGTCGGCAAGCTGTTTAATAATAAATACACCCCTGCCACTTAGGCTCTCCAGGTTTTCGGGCGCGGTTGGGTCGGGGATATAATTGGGGTCAAAGCCATCGCCTTCGTCGGTAACGGTCCAGATAATTCTACGGCCATCAACTTCGGCATTGATAATAACTTTTTTATCAGCATCCAGCTTATTGCCATGTACAATGGCATTTATGGCGGCTTCATTAAGGCAGGTCATCATATTGGCGAAGGTATCATCCGCCACACGGTACTTATCGGCAAGCTCCTCTATCAATAATTCAAGCCTGCTAATGCTTTCATGCTTTGATGGCAGCTGCAATGTATAAAGCTCGGTGACCGGGGAATTCGCTGTTTGCATATTATTTTGCATTGATCTGATCGAAGTATGATTTAATTTTTTCCTTATAATACAAATTAAGTGCCGGAGGTACTGTTTTTATCTGTTCAGTTTGTTTTGATTTTGCCTGCTGATAATCCTGCAGGGCTTTAATGTATCCCGGAGGTACATCTTTCCCTGCATGGCTTTCCCGCTGCTGATCCTGTTCCCGCTGCTGTTCCGCCTTTTCGGCCTCCAGCATCCGCGATTGGATTTGCTGCTGGCGCTTCAACGCTTCATCTGTAATTCTCTTGTTTACGAGATCATCCTCAGTTTGTTCCATTTGTTTGGCAATTTTATCCAGATCGCCCAAACTTCTGGTACCGTCTTTATTGTCCTCGCGGTTAATTTGCTCCAGTTGCTGGCGGATATCCTGCTGCATGCGGGCCATACGGGCCAGTTGCTCGCTTTGGCTTTGCCGCTGACTTTTCCCCTGGTTGCCGCCCTGCTTTTGTTGCTGCTGCATTTGCTCGCGCATTTTTTGCATGTTCTGGTTTAACTGCTGCTGCATGCGGCTCAGCTGCTGCATAGATGGTTTTTGCTGCTTTCCCTTACCGCTTTTAGATTTGCTCATGGAATTTTGCAGCTGATCCTTAGCATCGCTCAGCATCAGGGCCAGGTTATTCATGGATGTCATGCTGTATTGCTGGTTGCGGTTAGCTTCCGGTGTACGCCTGTCGCCCAGGTTGTCCAAAGCCTGGTCTATATGATCATTTATGCTGGCAATCTCGGTATTTACCGTTGTTTGTATTTGCGGTATGCGCCGGCTGATGGCATAAATAGTATCCTCAACTGTTTTTAAATTGTCCTTAATTTCCTTTTGCTTTTGGGCCAAAACTACATAATTTGGATCGTTTGTGTTGGTTGCGCGCAATGTTTGCATCACTTTTTCCTGTTCAAACGAACTATTAACCAGGCTTTTTAACAATTCGCGCAGTTGCTGGGCATCAATGGTATTCTGGCTATCCTCGCTTTCCTGGTTATCCTCTTTCATTTGCCGGGCCATCTGTTTCATTTGCCGGGCCGCATTTTTTTGAGACTGGGAAGCCTTCTGGCGGTCATTTTTTTGAAGGCTTTGCTTGCTGTTGTTCATCTCCTGCTCCACACTTTGCTTCTGCTGTTCCGAATTTTTAAAATCACTTTTATCCTCCAACTGCTCGTTCTGCTTTTGCAATTCGTCCATTTGTTTTTCAAGCGCCTGGAAATCCTGTTTCAGTTTATCCTGCTCCTGCTGTAATTGCTGTTGCTGCTCTTTATCCTGCTGACCGGCATTGGCCTGCTGCTCTTTGTTTTCCTGCTGTTGCTGCTCTTTCGCTTGCTGATCCTTGTTCTGCTGCTCTTTCGCTTGCTGGTCCTTGTTCTGCTGATCTTTTGCCTGCTGCTGGTCCTTATTCTGTTGATCCTCGTTCTGCTGATCTTTCGTCTGTTGCTGGTCCTTATTCTGTTGGGTTTTTTCGGCCAGCTGCTGTTGCTGGTCAGCCAGTTTATTTAGCTGGTTAACGGTTTGGTTCAGCTTTTGATCAAATTCTAATTTTTTATATAACTCCTGCATGCGGTCCAATTCCCGTTTGAGGTTCCTGTTTTCGTTCTGCATCTGGTTAACCGCGTCGCGCGTGTCTTCCTTATGGTCGCCATCCAGCATTTCTTTCAGGCGTCTCAGCATTTCTTCGGTTTTAGGGTCGAGCACGTTATTAAGCAGTTGCTCTATTTGCTGCTGCTTTTCGGTCAGGTCGGCGTTCTGCTGCTGGTTTTCCTGGCGGTTGTACAGGTTTTTCTTGTTTTCGTCCTGGATATCCTTAATCAGGTCGTTAAGGTCGCGCTTTTTCTGCAGCAGGTCCTCCACTTGTTTCTTTTCATCAAAGGAGAGCGACGATTTGTTCAGCAGCATCTGGTTCAAACGTTGCGCGTCGCGCTCCAGCTGACCGGCAATTTTTACCGCCGATTGCATCTTTTCTTTTACCGATTTTGTTCCCGCGTTCAACTGGTCGTTCAACTCAGTTTCGGTTGGCATGCGAAGCGTACGTTCGGGGGTGCGGGCCTTTTTGGGGCCTGCAACCGCGTCGTTATCGGCCACTTCAAAATAATAGCTTACCTCGTCGCCGGGTTTTACGCCAAGATCTTTCATATCCCAGAAGTAAAAAAAATCGGTTTGGGTTTGGCTCAAATCAGCCTTAACCATTTTACTAATAGTTTTTTCCTCGCTGCCGGGCTTGCCTACATGGTAGTGAAAGGCAAGCGAGCTGAAGCCATGATCATCCTGCGCGCGGCCGTTAAAGTACAAGGCTTTTGAGCTAACGGAATCCTGTTTTTCCTGTACGCTGATCTCCGGAAGCTCATCAGCAATTACGTTAATGCGGTAACTGGCCGAGTCGCCACGGGTAACGGTATTACTTTCGGGCTTTAAGGAGTATACGGTGGTTTTATTGATCCTTTCGGTGTGTTCAAATACATCCTCATTGCCGTTAATGGGCGTAACATTGTTATTGAGCGAAAAAAGCACCCGGGTAGCGTTTTGGGTATGCAACTGCCATTTAACCACGGTACCTGCCGGGATGGTCAGGTCGCCGGCGTTAACCAGCATTTCATTTTTTTTGTGCAGGTACGCGGGATAGCTTAACTGTACATCAAAATTAAGCAGCGATGGTTTAAGGTTAACCTTAATTTGATAGGGCCGTGAGTAATACCCATTGGCGCTAAGCCTGAAGGTGGTACTTTGCTGTAAATTGGTAAACAGATAATGAAAATGGGTTAAATTTTCCTTGTCCAATTTAAAAGTGTTGCCGGCGGTTTCCACATAAACATCGGCAGGTAACTTGTTGCCGGTTAGCTTCAGTTCCAGTTTTACATCCTCGCCCTGTACGGCCGACAGGTTGCTGTTCATCACCACAAACCCAAAGGGTGCCAGCGGCGCGAAATATTTATTATGATGAATGATCCTTTTGGTACTCTCGGTTAAAACGGACGGCGCGGCCAACGCCAGGACACAAATTACGCCGAAAGGGAACAGCGCCCATTTCAGGTATTTATTATTTTCGCGCAGGTTAATAGCTGATGGGAAGCTGATAGGTTTCAGCGTTTCAATTTTCTGATCGATACTGGCCTCTATCAGCTGGATATGGCTGGCATTCTGGCTGGCCAGCTTTTTAAGCTGCAGGGTGTTGAGCAACTTGTCGCTCACATCTGAAAAATGCTTGCCGATAATAGCCGCCGCTTCATCGTGCGAAATAGATTTCCTTAATTTTAGCCAGGCAAGCAATGATGGGATAACCAGCCACACTAACAAACTTAGGTTAAGCAGGATGAACGCGTAAAACAATATCGTTCGTAATAACGTGTTAAAATTGCCGAAGTACTCGCTTATAGTGATAACCACGTAGGCCGAGAATAGGCCAGCGCCCAAAAAGATCAGTCCCCGTAAAAGATTATTGAAATAATATTTACGGATAAAAACGTTGATCTTATCAATCAGCAACTCGTAATTTCCCGGTGTATCCATAGCTGATACTAATATACTAACATAGCCTACTAAAAACGGAATTAGTGTATAATAATTATCAAGTTACATAAAAGAATTAATAACAAGCGGATAGTATTCAACAAGTTACGAATAGGGATGCAGGATTGTTATGTTATAATCGATATTAGCTTGTTCAGCTCAGCTTTCTAATTATTCGCCAAAATGTGATATGTTTGGGTTTGCTTATCATAAGCCCAATTAAACCGATGAACCCGACCATTACCACAGCAAATCCCGTAAGGCGCATCCTGGTGGCCAGCCTGATTGGCACCACCATTGAATTTTTCGATTTTTATATTTACGCCACGGCCGCGGTACTGGTATTCCCCAAACTGTTTTTTCCCGGCGGCGACCCCGCTTTGGCTACGCTGGAGTCGTTGGCTACGTTTGCCCTGGCCTTTTTTGCCCGCCCGCTTGGCGCGGCACTATTTGGCCATTTCGGCGACCGGAAGGGGCGTAAAGCTACACTGGTAGCCGCTTTAATGACCATGGGGCCATCAACAGTGGCCATAGGTTTGTTGCCGGGTTACCAGGCAATAGGTATAGCGGCGCCTATCTTATTGGCTTTGTTCCGTTTTGGGCAGGGCCTGGGCCTGGGTGGCGAATGGGGCGGCGCTGTGCTGCTGGCTACCGAAAATGCGCCCGAGGGCAAAAAAGCCTGGTATGGCATGTTTCCGCAATTAGGCGCGCCGCTTGGCTTTTTAATTTCAAGCGTTACGTTTTTTCTGCTCAGCAAAACCTTTAGCGACGCGCAATTCATCAGCTTTGGCTGGCGCATCCCGTTTATTGCCAGCGCGCTGTTAGTATGGGTTGGCCTGTATGTGCGTTTAAAAATTGCCGAAACGCCCGACTTTATTAACGTTATTGAAAACAACGCCCGGGTAAAACTGCCGGTTATTGATGTGTTTATGAAGCATACCAAAGCCATTGTATTAGGTACCGTGGCCACAATTACTACCTTCCTGCTGTTTTATTTAATGACTGTGTTTACTTTAAGCTGGGGCACTTCCGCCCTGCATTACTCGCGCACCAGTTTTTTAATAGCTCAAATGATTTCGGTATTGTTTTTTGGGCTGGGTATTCCTATATCCGCTGTTTTGGCCGATAAATATGGGCGTTCAAAAATGTTGTTGCTGGCAACAGCCGGTATTTTTGTGTTTGGCTTGTTCTTTTCTCCGCTTTTTAGCACAGGCAGTTGGGCTATTACCGTTATTTTCCTGGTGATAGGCATGTTTTTAATGGGCCTTACCTACGGCCCTATCGGGACGGCGCTTGCCGGAATTTTCCCCGCAGCTATCCGTTACACAGGCGCCTCGTTATCCTTTACTTTGGCGGGCATATTAGGTGCTTCATTAACGCCTGCCCTGGCCACCAAACTGGCTACCAGCTATGGCCTTAATTACGTTGGGTACTACCTGTCGTTCGCGGCGGCCATTACCTTTTTAGCGCTGTTGGCAGCACGGCCGGCCATGAGGGAGCCTGCGGCAGGTTAGAAATTAAGACAAATAATCATCTGTCTCCACCCCATTTATTGCAATGGCAATGATCAAATTAACTTTCCGGTGTGGTACAACCCGCAGCTAATCTCTGTTTCCTAACGATCGTTTTACCCGAAACAATATATCGCTTAAACCATTGGTCTTGATCTCGAAAACGGTGGAAAGCATCATGCCCAGCTTGTCCTTAGTAAAACCTTTGCCGGCCATCCATTCCAGGTAGCTTACCGGGATATCGGCTATAATTGTGCCTTTATATTTGCCGTAAGGCATGCGGGTTTGCACAATATCAATTAATACCTGGGGGTTAGGCTGTATATTTTCCACCCTATAAAGTTAACGAAATTTTAGTGCTGGAATCCGGAATCATTTAAGCTTTGAAGGCGGGCCTTTTTCAATTATACTTTAATTTGTTACAAAACGGCTTGATCCCCGTATGCAATCATGACTTATATTTATCCGTTCAAACAACTTATTATCAGTTAATTAATTAAAGACAGCAGCGGTAACCGCATGGCATCCTGAAGAAACCCCTGAAGCCTTTTGTTTTATAGATATTTTGTATGTTAGCACCGTGGTGATAACCCCAGCCATTGGCCACAAGCCATATTTAAAGTTGAATTAAAAACCATTTAATACTTTTTACATGAAGAAGAATAAACTAATAGCAGCGATGCTGTTTTTCCCCATCCTGGCAACGGGCGCGTTGGCTACCCCGGCCAAAACGCTGCATGGGCCGGCCGCTACAAGCATATTTAATGCGCCAAAGCGTTATAACATTGCGGAAAATGGCGCTGTTGGCGATGGCACAACACTTAATACCAAGGCCATACAGGCTACTATTGATAAATGCGCGCAAAATGGCGGCGGTGTAATAGTAATACCTAAAGGCATATTTTTAAGCGGCTCTATTTTTTTGAAGCCCGGTGTTAACATTGAAATGGAAGAAGGATCGGTGTTAAAAGGGTCCACTAACATTGAGGATTATCCGAAAGGTAATACCCGTATTGAGGGCCATTTTGAGCCATGGCGTTCGGCTTTAATTAATGCCGATAAGGTGGACCACCTGCGTATTACCGGTAAAGGCGTGCTTGACGGCAGCGGCGAGCCCTTCTGGAAACTGTTTTACAGTCGCCGCAGCGCCAACCCCAAAGCAACAACCAACCTGAGCGTGGAACGCCCGCGGCTTGCTTTTATCCGCGATTCAAAAGATGTGGAGATCAGGGGCATCAGCTTTACCAACTCCGGTTTCTGGAACCTGCACCTGTATCGCAACCAGCATGTAACGGTGGATAATTGCCGTTTTGTGGCCCCTCATGGCCGCGTCCCTGACGATCATGCGCCAAGCTCGGACGGTATAGATGTTGACAGCGACCAGGATGTTACCATCAGCAATTGTTTCTTCTCGGTAGGTGATGATGACATCGCCTTGAAAGGCTCAAAAGGCCCGTTTGCCCTGGATGATAAAGACAGCCCGCCGGTAGAACACATCCGTATACAGGATTGCACATTTGAAGCCGGTGGCGGTGTAATGACTTGCGGAAGCGAGGCCACTATTGTGCGCGATGTTGTGATTCAGCGCTGCACTACCAGCGTTAATGTGCTGCAGTTAAAACTGCGCCCGGATACCCCTCAGCAATATGAAAATATTTCTATAAGCGATATTACCCTAAAGGGTAACGCTACCATATTTAAAATTGCACCATGGAGCCAGTATTTCGACTTAAAAGGCCAGGCACCACCAAAATCAACCGTACGTAACATAACGATATCAAATGTAAAAGGTACCGGTTCATCTTTAGGTTCAATTACAGGCCACGCTTTAACCACATTTGGCGATATTACGCTCAAAGATGTTAATGTAACCCTTAAAAATACTACCATGAGGGTAGGCAATATCAATACATTGAAGTTTGAGAACGTAGTTGTAAACGGCGCGCCGATGACCGCACCTGCCGGCACACCGCTTCCGGCAAAATAGTACTATTGCCTTTAAACAGGAAAGCCTTTCAGGAGTTATGCTGAAAGGCTTTCCTGTTTAAGGGCTTTTCCATTTACTAATTCCCCGGAGGCGCCTTAGCCGAACGTTCATTACTCATGGGCCAGTTAACAAAATTAAACGGATCAGGGTGCGAGGGATCGAAAGTTGGCAAGCCAGGCTTTAATTTTTTGGCTAAATCAGGCAGTTCTTGTTTAATGCCTTCAACAATACATTTAGCCAGTTCGTACGCGCCGTAAACGTTAGCATGCGTACCATCAACAAATCCTTTTGCCGAATTTACCGGGCCCCAGGCAGTATCCATAGTACTGCTCATGGCATTCAGGTCAATTACGGGTACATTGTTCTCTTTACCAGCCTGGCGAGCCGCCTCGGGGTAATCGCCCAGTGAGTTTTTAGCCTTTCCGTCAGCATCAAAATTACGGCGCGCCATCGAGGTGACAATTACCGGCTTTAAGCCACGTTTACGGGCTTCTTCAACCCATTCTTTAATAGTTGCTTTATAGGTAGTGAACGGATCAAGGTGGTAAGGCCCGGCTTTCTGGTCGTTGTGCGCAAACTCCATAAACAGGTAATCGCCGGGCTTGGCCATGCTCCATATTTTTTCAAGCCGCAGTTCTTTTTTAAAAGCTAAAAAGGTTTCGCCCGATTCGGCATAATTGGCCACGGCCACTTTGCCTGGCGCGAAGAACGCCGGGATCATTTGTCCCCATGCACCCCAGGGTTCTTTATCCTGATCAACCACGGTAGAGTTCCCGGCAAGGAAAACAGTAGTGGCTTTAGTATTAGGCTTAATTTCCAGGCCGCAAACCTTGCTGTTGCTGCCGGCAAACTCAAAGGTTAGCTGGTTATCCCAATGAAAAAAGCCTACTTCGCGAGGGTTGATCAAAACTTTTTTTCCATCGTTACCGATATTTAAGCCACGCATGTGCACGGTAAAGTTTTTCGTTACGATCTGCCCCTGGCTGGTTTCAAAATTTTCTGAAAGTAACCGGCGGCATTCGGCCCGTACAATTTGTGAGGAGATACCGTTTTTATCGCCAAACGTAATGCTCACATCATAATTCCCATCGGGGAGCGCCACCGAAAACGAAAACGGTTTTGAGCTGCCTATGTAATCGCTTTCCATGCCTTTACCCTTTTTATCGCCGCCATCGGTCAGGGTAGTGTTTGGCCAAAAGCCGTAGCCGGTGGTTGGGCTATAAGCTGTAGTGGGCAGCACTTTGGTATATCCTTTTTGGACGGGGCCCGTGCCAAAATCAAATTTCATAGGTACCACAGCAGGGGTTTGCCCAAACGCGGATGCCGACAAAAGCACGGCAAAGCCTAAAGCCCGGGTAAGCTTGCCGCTTTTAAAATCTTTGATCATCATATTTTTAATAAATTGGTTATAGGTGATGTGATAAAAGTAGAAAATAAATCGATTAAAATTTCACCTAAGCGGAACGAAGGGCGGTGTCATGGTGAGTTATAAAATCCGGGGCCTTGAGTATTCAACAAATCGGGTCCAACACCTAACGGAGTTGTCAGACAATGGGCCTTTTGTTCTACAAAGCTTTAACCGCTACGAGGTTCATTTCCTTAAATAAGGACATTGCATGATGAGCCGGCTGGCAGGCCTGTCGAACTATAGAGAGTAAGCCCCTACAGATTTACTCCAATATTTGTAAATTAGCAATTATCCAGTAACCCCATTACCGATGGAAACCAGCAACAGCAATTATTTGAAAAGTGTAAAAAATCTTTTTAGGTATTACCGGTCATTAGGTGATAAGGCTTTCGCGCAGATTGATGAGCCGGATATCCATTGGAGATATAATGAGGAGTTGAATAGTATAGCTGCTATAGTTAAGCATGTATCCGGCAACTCTTTATCGCGGTGGACTGATTTTTTAACATCCGACGGGGAAAAGGAATGGCGCAACCGCGACGATGAGTTCGAAGATACCATTACCAACAAGACCGAAATGATAGCCCTGTGGAACAAGGGATGGGACTGCTTGCTGGGTGCCATAAACGGACTTACCGAAGATGATCTGATGCGTACAATTTATATCCGCAATGAGGGGCATACAGTAATAGAGGCTATTAACCGGCAGCTATCGCACATCCCCTGCCATGTAGGCCAGATTATTTTTGTTGCCAAAATGATTACCGGCGCTAAATGGCAATCGCTTACTATACCTAAAGGGCAATCCGGCGCTTTTAACAAGGAAAAATTTTCGACCGAAAAGGAACACAAGTTTTTCGGCGGGAAGTAAATGGACACCGCGTGATGATTGAGACTTTAATCCATATTTAAATAATAAACAGTAGCTTATGAAAATCAGTGTAATTATTACGGGCGCTACGGGCATGGTGGGCGAAGGCGTATTATTAGCATGCCTGGAGCATCCGGCAGTGGAGCGGGTACTGGTGGTGAACCGGAAGCATTATGATACGAGCCACCCCAAATTAAAAGAACTGATCGCCGCTGATTTTATGGATCTGAGCGCGGTTGCAGATGAGCTGAAAGGTTACAATGCCTGCTTTTTTTGTGCCGGCGTTAGTTCGGTGGGGATGAAGGAAGAAGAATACAGGCATCTTACCTACGATATCACCTTAAATTTTGCCAAAACCTTAAGCGCTGTTAATCCGGATATGGTTTTCACCTATGTATCCGGCAGCCATACAGATAGTACAGAAAAAGGAAAAACAATGTGGGCGCGGGTAAAAGGCAAAACCGAGAATGACCTGCTTAAGCTGCCGTTTAAAAGTGCTTATGCCTTCCGCCCGGCCATTATGAAACCTACAAAGGGCCAAAAAAGCATCAAGAGCCTTTATAAAGTTATCTGGGTGCTATATCCCTTGTTCCGTCTGCTTGCACCTGGCCAGGCAACTACCCTTAAGGTGGTGGGCCGGGCCATGATCAACTGCGTGCTGAAAGGATATCCTAAACCCATACTGGAAGTAGAGGATATTAAAAAGCTGGGCGGAGAATAACATCGTAGCCGACTTGCTTCAGACACACTGATTATAACCCACTCAAAAAGGCTGTTAAAACATTTAATTGGCCCATCGGTTTAAAACGGGTTAGATTGGTAATTGATGGCAAATATTAAAAGGATTTTATTGGTGCTATTGCTGACAGGCATAAGTCATTTTACTTATGCACAGTTAAAGGATGCGGTTGATTCGCTCAAGGCCGATTCATTGCGCGGCCAAAAGCCGGCAGAGAACCTGAACAAGCAATATGATGTTGGCGATCTGTCCCGAAACATTTTTCATCCCGGTAAAAAAGCCGATACGCTGCACAAAGGATCGGGCATTACGGTTGTGCCTAACATTGCCGCAAACCCCACCATAGGCGCCCAGATAGGCATTAAAGCCGTAGCAGGCAAAAAACTGGGGACTGATCCCACTACCTTATTATCGGTTGCTGCTACATCAGCTTCCATAACCAGTAAGGGAATAATTTATTTCTATCTTAATCACAATGTGTTCACGCCCGGCAATAAATGGAATTTTCAGGGTAGCCTGGTAGCCGCCAAAACAGTAACGCCCGATTTTGGGATAGGGATAGGCCGCGATGTTAGCGGCGGAAACGCAACCGACAAAGTACTGGCCAACCCTGCTCATAAAGTTTACGCTGTGCACTCCCAATATTATAATTTAAGGGAAAAGGTGTATAAACGCGTAGCTAAGGACCTGTTTTTTGGCGCGGGACTGTCGTTTGATATCCGGCGGAATATTCAGAACCGGGATACCGCTAATAATGCCACGCCATCCAGTGTGTATAATAACCGGCATGGCTTTCCGCAGGATCATTATATGGCCAATGGTTTTCTTTTTAATGTGGAATACACATCGCGCGATAACCAGAACCGTGCCTACAAAGGTATCTATGCCGATGTTGGGATCCGCGCTAATCAAACCTGGATAGGCAGCACCAAAAACGCGATACAGTTAACTACCGATTTCAGGAAATATTTCAGCCTTTCCCAATCCAGCCCGGAAACAGTACTTGCCTTTTGGAACTGGGGGTCGTATTTGGTAAGCGGCGCTATACCTTACCTGGAGTTGCCCGGTACCGCCCGCGACGGCGCCTTCCGGAGCGGCAGAGGTTATACGGCCCAGTACTTTAAAGGCACCCTGTTTAACGATACGGAAGCCGAGTTCCGTTTCCCGATATTGAAAAACAAATTTATCAGCGGAGTTACGTTCGCCAGCATGTATGGGGGGTAATTTAAAAGGTATATTTAAACATAAAGAGAAAAAAGTGTGATTTGTGTGCAAAAAGGCCGTTTCTATTAGTTTAGAGGCGGTTTTTAGTTTTTTGCGTGGTAAAGTGTTTGCGGAATCGAAAAGGTATATTATTACGATTTAGTTGGATTATGGTTGGATAAATACATTAGTAAATCGCCTTATAAACCAGCTTAATTGTATAAAGGAAAGCAATTAGCTATTTATTAATAATTCTTTTGATTGTTCTTTTATTTTATCAAGCATCATTCTCATTGCCTCATCACTATTTAACAAAAAGTTAAATAAACCTTTGTTGCTTGCGTGCCCTGAATTAGCCGTGTCTTTAAGCAATTTGACCAAATTTTTAATGCTTTTAGACCTTTCGTCATACTCTGTCCGGTCGAATGTCTTGCCTGTTATTTTCTCACTAAGAAACTTTAAGTTCAACAAGATGTCTGATAAATGAAATTCAAGGTAGATTAAATTTGATTGGATTAATTTATTCAATCCCTGTTCTAACTCCTCTGTGGTTAAATCTACACCCTGTGTATTATTATTTGCATTTTTTGCCATGCCTTTACTGTTTAGGTAATCATTAGTGGCACTAATTGGGTAACTATCCGAATTGTCATTATTAATGTTTTTTTTAATAGTATTCTTAATGTCATCCTTTACAAAATTTAACGTTTCGTATGTAGATGGATCGTCGGCGGTTAAAAAATAGTCAGCCGTTATATTGAAAACCCCGCATATCGAATAAATAAGATCGAATGTAGGATTGTTACGGCCTGATTCAATCATTGATATATTATTACGTTTAATGCCCAGCTTGCCAGCTAACTCTTCTTGTGTCAGCCCGACATACTGCCTAATTTTTTTTAACTGTTTCCCCGGATTGTACATTGTTATTTAAAATTACAATTAAAAAGTTGCAAATGTCATTTATAATATCAAAATTTGTATATAAAAGTTAATCAAAAATAACAAAAGCATGGAAAGAAACGAATTAAAAGCAAAAATACCTCATGGGTATTGCAAGATTATCGCGGAAAGGGCTGGAACCACCAAGCAAGCCGTTTCGCAATTCCTGAAAGGAAAAACAGATAATGTAAAAGTTGAAATGGCTACACTGGAAGTTCTTGCCGAGATAAATGAACAGAGAAAAGCTTTATTAAACCGCCTTAAATAGTCGTTAACCTTAATTATTTTAATTATGAGAATTGAGGGTTATAAAGATATTATATTATCAGTTGAGGAGTTGGTAGAACTTAGCGGAGGTCACTTGCCTGCTAAAAATATCAAGGTCTATTGTAATCGTGCTGCTACAAAATCGGATAACGCTATTTGGCTAAGCCAGCCCGATCCTATGGATGGCCGCAAAATACTTATCAGCTATAAAAGCATACCTAAAACCACGATTGATAAGTATAAACTGCCAAGTGTTGACGAACTAAAGGACAGAATAAGACTTGAACGATCATTAGAGCAAGACGGCCAAAAACAACTAACCTTGGAGTTTGCACAAGGCCGTTTACAAGACTGTATTAACCATGCGGTTAATGAGGATTTTGTAAACTATTGCAAAGTTTATGATAAGCGGTTTCCTGCTTATAAAGACCGTCCAAAGGTGTTGATTTATGCTAAAACTCATTCAGTATTACAATGCTGTGTTGACCTTAAACCCGGTTATACCATTGCTGAACTACACACCGCCTATCTTATTACGCCTGGTATTAAAATAACGTTAAAAAACCAACTGAAATTTGGCCAGCGGCTTAAAGAATGGCAAACCAGCCCAATACAGTTAATACACAAAGCTAAAGGCAGGCCAAAAGAAGAGATCAGGAAAATGAGCACATGGCATATAGCGTGGATAAGGGAACTATATGCGCACCCTAACAAGCTAAGCAATAAGATTATATGGCAGATGCTTACCGATGAGTGTATTAAGCAAGGCAAGACGCTTATTTCATTAGGCAGCGTAGAAAAATACCTTGCAAAACCCGAAGTAAAAAACACGCTATCAATAAGCCGCGATAAAGAATATTATCGCCGCGTGGTACAACCATTTACCCGGCGTAAAGCCCCGCTGTTTGCCGCAGATCTATACTATGCTGACGGCTCCCCCTTGCAATTTATAAGTTTGAACGAAGCCCAAGACAAAGAGGTTAGGCTCAATTTGTTTGTGGTTATAGATGTAAAGAGCAAAAAAATAGTTGGTTTTGACATTGCCGAAAGTGAGGATAAATATAACTGGCTTGCTGCCTTTAAAATGGCCTTTGATATGCAAAAGCTGCTGCCTTATGAAGTTATGTATGATAACGCCAGCGCTACCAAAACACCCGAATTTAAAGCGCTAAAGGAGGCTTTACTACTGAAAGGCTGCACACTTAACCCAACTACCAAAGGTGAGCCAAAACAAAAAGCTGATGTAGAGCGCTGGTTTGAAACATTTCAAAGCAAATACCAGCGCTGTATAGATGGTTTTGTAGGTGAGGGGATACGGTCAAAGCGTCAAAATGGGCGGGTGGATGCCGAGCATTTAGCGCTGGTGCGTAAGACAAAGGGTGTTTACACTATGGATGAAACCGTAGAGTTAGTTACCAACCTTATAGCTGCTTATAATGCAGAAAAAAACACCCGCAATGTGTCGCCAAACGAAATTTTTGCAGAGGCCGACCGCCCCAACGCCACAACTATAGACAGCGCTGATATAGCACTACTATTTAACCACAGCCGTAAGCTTAAAGTTAGTAACAGCGAAATCAAACTTACTATACGCCACTGTGAATATTACTATGAGGTATACCAACATGATTTAGGCTTAAAGCTTGACGGCACTACGGTTATGGTTTACTATGATGAAACCGATTTATCAGGCGTTCATATCTGCGACCTCGACGGTAATTACCTATGCTATTGCAAACAAAAGGTTGAATTCTATAAAGCAAAAGCCAATCAAACCGAGGCGGATGTACAACAGATCATCAAACAAAGCAGTCATAACGAAGCTAAAAAGAAAGTTGCTAAACAGATAAATAATGTGTTGGTAGCCCCTTTAGCTGGCTTAGAACTGCAAACGCTTAACCCGCTGGACGCTGCTTTAAAGGATAGCCGGAACGATGCGGAAACGCAAGCGCTTATAAACTTTATGGAACTTAAAACCGGGCAAAAATTCAATAATAATTATATCCCCGCTGACTTTGCCGACCGCCCTAACCCCAACACTAAAATCAAAACTATACAGGAAAAACACGCTAAAAAAAATATAGTGAAAGCGACACTAAACGTAATTGAAAGGCCATAATAAAGCCGTTAAGCCTGCCAGCTTAACGGCCAATTTAAACGGCTTTTAATAACCATTTAAACACTAATTAAAATCTATTTCAAAGATGCAAAAAGAAAACCTGATTGAACAAGCCCGACAGTTAATTAATGACTTTACGGGAATTAAAAAAGTAAGCAAGGCCGATTTAGCAAAGAAGCTTAAAATAAGCGGCGCGGTGCTGACCTTTATTGAACAGCGGCAGGCTGATAAATTATCGGTAGAGATGCTGAATAGTATTATAGCTGCATTAAAGCCCGGTACGGGCTTTGAAATAGTTGGCACCTCTAACTACAACAGCATACAAAACATTTGCGTTAAAACGCAGGCAGCGCACCAACTGAATGTCATAATAGGTTATACAGGCGCGGGTAAAACTGTTGCCCTTACTGATTATTACCGCACTACCAAAAATGTGTACTACATGGTATGTAAAAACTCCATGAACCGCCGTCAATTTTTGTGCGCTATACTGGCTGAAATGGGGGTAAACTTTATGGGCAATGTTTACGATATGGTTAACAAAATAGTTGACCTGCTAAATGAGCGCCCGAATACACTGCTTATTATTGATGAGGCCGGAAAGGTAAGTACTAATGTGCTGTTAGACATGCACGACATACGCAACGCAACCATGTACAGCGCCGGTATATTGCTGGCAGGCTGCGAATACTTTAAAACCAATATTGATAAGGCCGTAACCAAAGAGAAAATAGGCTACCCAGAGTTTCATAGCCGTATAGTTAACTGGAACGTGCTTAATAAGCCAACGCGCGCCGAGATAAGCGCCATTTGCCAAGCCAACGGCGTTACCGACGAAACTACTATAAAAGAACTACAACGACTGTCTAATTACAGGCTATTGTATAACGCAATTACTAACGAAATAAACGACTGATTATGAACTACGCAGAAAAAACAAAGGCAGTTAGAAAGGAATTTATCAATAACGCTAACGATCTCAATAACGAGGCGAGTAACGCTAAAGGCCTAATAGACTGTATATCGGTGCTTCAACAGGCGCTAATAACCTGCCAAATGATTGCAATGGATAAGCATGGTTTAAGTGGCGACGAGGTAAACACCATCATTAATTTCTATGCCTACGATGCTGTTAGGCAATATAACAGCACCCTAATGTTTGACTTTTGGAATGGCTCAACCTACTTTTTAACTATAGATAAGACAAAATCAGCCGATGAAAACAGATAACCAACAAGTAGTAAAAGACCGCGCATACTACGCCGATCTAAAGCATAAGGCAGCGGTACTTTTTATAAAACATGGCCTGTCAGCTAAGGAGATCAATAACCGTTTAGGGGTTTCAATGAACTCAATATCTATTTGGCGGCAAGCTGGTAAATGGGATGAATTACGCCCCGATTTGTCAGCGGTAAAAGAATACAATGCCGCACACCTGTACATTAACGAAGGCTTAACCACAGGACAAACAGCCATGAAATTGAGCATCAGCGAAACCACTATTAAAATTTGGGCTGATCTTAATAGATGGGAAACCGCCAAGCTGCTTACCGGCACATTAAATACCGCCGCCGAGACAATCAACCTTTTTTGCGAACACTTTACAAAATCGTTTCCGCACCTGGGCGCGGAAATAGAAGTAGTCCGCGCCGCCTATATAAAACGGAATATTAAACAGATTAAACCTATAACCGATGTATAAACAGACAGATGATTTTTCATTAGCACTTACCTATGCGCATGATGCTTGCCGTAAGTACCAATTAAACGAAATAAGCAGCGAAGTAATGTTATTTGGAATTACCGAGGATATGAATTGCCAGGCATACGAGGCGATGGTAAACGCGGGATATAATGTAAATAAGCTTAAAAAGCTTTTACGCGAAAAGTTTATCATAAACAAGCCAGCCAATTACAAGGCAGGCAACCCGCTAAGCGTAGCGGTAGAGGGTTTGTTAGCCCTGCACGCGCTGCAACATGGCGGGATGCCGTTAACCAGCGTAAGCCTGCTTAAAACCATAATACGCAACGAAAGCACCGCCGCCGCCCGTTTGCTGCGAAGTGAGCGTATTATTTTGAACTGGAAAAACGAACTGATCTATAAACCACTAAATTTTTAAGCTATGCAATTTGCCACAAAACAACAGATCACCAAGATACATGTGCTTTTAGCCAATACCGGGATGAAAGATCAAAAAACGGAAATTGTACAAAGTGTTACCGATGGCCGCACTACCAGTACAAGGGGTTTATATTTTGACGAAGCAAAAAGATTGATAACCAGCCTCGCCGCTTTCGACCCTAAAGAAAAACAAAAAGGTTTAATTTTCTCATTAGCTTACAAAGCTGGCATTATATACGGCGATACTGCCGAGGATAAAAAGATTAATGCCGCCAAGCTAAACCTTTTCTTAAAAGAGCGAGGAGCAGTTAAAAAGGAACTTAACGCAATGACATTAGACGAGCTTGTTAAATCGCATCGCCAGTTAGAGGCCATTGTAAAAAACAATGCAAAAAGCGGCGATAAAAAAGCAGCTGATAAAGCAGTTAAAACAACTATTGGATGAACTTAATATTAACGCTCTTTGATTATGGCAACGGTAGCAGAAAAAGAAAGTGTAGCCGGAATGGTCAAGCACTTTGAACAGTTTATAATAGAAGGTATCGACCCGGTGTTAGCAAGGAAAGCTTTAACGCAGATTTATGTAAATTATACCCGTTCATTAATTGTTAACCCCGATACGATCAGCAATTATGATAACGATCAACTTTATGTATTGGCCGAATTAATAGAAATTTTAGACGGCGGATATTGATAATATACAACCAATTAACCTAAAACCCCTGAAAAGCGCCTTTACGACACCGTAAAGGCGCTTTTTGTTTAATTCAACTACCTGTTTTCTGCACGTACCCCCCTGCTTTCGCGGGGGTATTATTGCAAGTAACCCCTGTATTTAACGCCATTAAAAGCGCATTTACCCCGTTGTTCATATTGCGGTATTATGCACACTAAGCCATTGATAAAACACTAATAGCCCTATCGCGGCTTATTTACACCATATATAGATATGTGCAGATACAGACCAGTTATATGCACAAATACCCCCGCGAAAGCAGGGGGGTAGATGCAAAAAACAGACGTTAAAACAGGGGTACTTGTACGCTTTTTTGATAACTTTTAAAGTAGTTAATTAACTAATAATAAGATAGTTACATCATTTTTAAATAACTTTTTAGTGTATAAAAAACCAGCATCAAGTAGCTTTACAAGCTACTTCTTTACAAACAAACAAATGAAACAATGACTAAAAGTAAAAACCGATTTACACTAACAACCGATGCCGTCAATTCGTACGGCTTTCGTGTTTTAACAAAGGGTATTGATCTTACCAGGTTTAAGAGCAATCCGCTCATGTTGTGGATGCACCGCCGCGCCGATGGCAGCAACCGCAATGAAGTACTGCCATTAGGTTTTTGGGACGACCTGCAACAAACCAGCAATAGTATTACCGGGATACCCGTATTTGACGATACCGACAGCTTTGCATCCTCTATTTGCAACAAGGTAGAAAACGGCACTATTAGAATGGCCAGTGCTGGTTTTAGGCCTGTAGAATGGAGCGATAAGCCGGAATACAAGTTGCCGGGTCAATCAGGTGGAACATTAATTAGCTCTCAATTAGAGGAGGTTAGTTTGGTTGATATTGGCGCAAACGCCGATGCCTTAGCCGTTACGCTGTACAACCCCAACGGCGGTATTATTCAACTATCTACCCTTGCCGGAATATCAGACCCTTTCATATTAAAACTGGCTGCAAAGAGTTGGGATGAATTAGACAGACAGGGCGGCATGAAAGAACTTAAAGCAGCTTCGCCCGAATTGTACGCAAAGAAGTTTAATGAAAACTTTGGGCATTATCCAGCCGGTTACAATACGCCTGCAAATCTTTCTTTAAGTAATGGCCATAGCCCGTATGTACTAAACCTTGCTTCAAAAAGCTGGAATGAGTTAGACAGGCAAGGCGGCCTTAAGGCGCTTAAACAACAAGCCCCCGACCTGTACATAACAAAATTTCATGAGCAATTCGGCCACTACCCTAACTAATCAGATCAATTTTAACCATTAAAATATATTAAACATGCCACCAGTATTAATTTACACAGACACACAAAAAGCCACAGAAGAAAAAGCGTATCTAACTAAAGTGATACCCTTTTTACAAGGTGCTTACGATGCGATAATCGATTTGGAGCTAACAGCAAGCTTAAACGGCCTTGAAAGCCTTTTCAATGGTATATCTGCTAATCCGCAGGGTACAGACCACTTAGACAGACTTGCCAACTCTTTTGTAAAAGACAAGCTAATAGCTAAAGCGGGCACGCCGGACTTTAACGGCGTGCCAATCAGTGCCTCAATGCTGGCTATGTTGATTGAAGTACCTGACGTATCAGCCTTAGTTACCCCGCTTCGAAATTATTATCAGGCACGCCGATCTGTTGGCGGTATACGTTTTAATCTTTTAGAGTTGGATGACGATACTATCAGTAAAAAGAACACCGCTGATGCCTCGTTAGATACAGAGTACACCTTCTACTCTAAAAACGATTATGGTGCTACCCTTTCCACTAAGCTATTTGCGGTTTGTGAAGAGCTAAACGAATTGGAGGCCGTTGATACTAATGCCCTGTTATTAAAAGTCGGCGGACGTAAAGAAGAGGGTATATTTTGCGGTGTAGAGTATCGTAATGGCAGTTGGCGGCCAAGCCTGCAATTTATAAGAGAGCGCGAGGCGCAAAAACCTAACGCTTAATTAACGACCGCATGAACAATATAAAAACAGAAATCGGTAATGCCGATATAAAGCAGCGGGATGCTGAAACAATATTAGATAAGGGGTTGCCAATTAAATTACGCGCCCCCTTGCTTTTAAGGTTGTTTCGCAAAAAGTATTTTACAATGATGCTTACAAACCCGGCAGGTGCCGCATATACACAAATTTTAACCTATTACCTAAGCATGAACCTGTCGTATGCGGACGGTCACGAAACCGGCTTTAATAGTTTAGTAAATGCACAGGTAAAGTATCGTAAAAAGGTCTACCGGGCGATTGCCTGCGGATTGTTAAATAGCCGTCTGTTACGTTGGTTGTTTACTAAGCCGCTTGCGTGGATGCTGGATAATTCATTGTCATATAAAGCGGCTTGCCGGGTTTTTGAATTGTTGGTATTGCAAGGCGGAATAGACGATTTTGTACACATTATAGGATTAGGTGCAAGAATGAACATTGTTGCAAAAAGAGAGGGCTAACATGAGTGATTTAAATTTAGATTTAGAGTTTGATATTAATAACGCCGATGTAGACCGTTCGCTTACCGCCACGCGGGAGCGTATACGTGGTATTGGAACAGAAGCCCGTACACAGGGCGCGGTAGCGGTACGCAGCTTTAACGGCCTGCAAAACTCTATCAACCAAATTAGCCGGGAACTGCCGTCTTTCACCTATTCCGCTCAAACCGGCTTTTTAGCCATATCAAACAACATCCCTATCCTGATAGATGAAATTGCCCGTTTACGCGCGGCCAATGTTGCTTTATCTGCATCAGGACAGGTAGGGGTGCCGGTATGGCGGCAGTTAGTAGGTAGTTTGTTTTCGTGGGGTACGGCCTTGTCTGTTGGCGTAACCCTGCTGACTGTTTACGGTAAGGAAATAGCCAATTTCATAACATCTATTTTTAAGGGTAAAGATGCACTGGAGGGCGCTAAAAAGTCGCTGCAAGCCCTTAACGATGTTATGAAGGATGCGAACAAGGATGCTGGCAAGGAACTAACCGTTTTAAACATACTGTACAAGGCGGCCACTGATGTAACTAACTCCACAAAAGGCCGTACCGCCGCCGCGCAGGAATTAAAAAAAGAGTTTCCGGATGCTTTTGCCAATTCAAAAACACAGGCCATCATGAACGGCGAAGAAAAAAAGACGTTTGATGATCTGTCAAAGTCAATTTATGATAACGCCAAAGCCCGCGCGGCCGCATCAAAAATCGAAAAGCTGGCCGCCGAGCAACTGGATGCCGAAACTCAAAAGGAAAAGATACGAAACGCTAATACTAACGAAAAGGCCGCGTTTCAAAAGCAATATGATGCCAACCTTAAAGACAACCAGGCAAAGGCAGCAAAGAACCCTTACTATGTGTACGAAAGCGTAGGCACCTTTAATGTGGATGCCGATGCCCGGGCTAATAATGCCATAAAAGAGCAGGATGCCATTATTAAAAAGACAAATGATACCATCCAGTTCCTGCAAAAATTCGCCGGGGGTACAAGCAAGATTGCCGAGGCTATAAGCAAGGGCGGTGATGATGCCGCTAAAACCACTGAAAGCTCATTTGCCGAAACATTACGTAACAGTAAGCGCATAATGAGCGAACTACACGACCTTGATGCAGAATATCGCCGGAAAAGTTTTGATAACGATGCGGAAGAACAGCAGGCACTTAAAGACAAGTTCGCAAAATTAAGAGATACAATTACGGCAGAAAACATTGAACTTGTAAAGTATAACCAGTCACATAAAAAACAACAACCTTTAATTGATATCGCCCAGGTTGACCGATAGAGCAGCGTGCCACCGCCGACCTGAAATACAAGCAGGACACCGACAAGCTTAAAACCTCGCTGCAAGAGCAAAAGAAGCTGTACGCCGAATATGAGGCCTATAAATTAAAAGCAGGCAGTACCGCCGCCGATGCGGAGTACGCTGATCTGTTGAAATCGGGTAAGGATTATGCTACATACCTTAATAATCTTAAAAAGGCCGTTGACCCTAACGATCAGCGGGGCGTAGCACAGGAACGCCGGGACACCATACAGAAAGCGACAGCGGATGACTTACAGCAGCAAAAAAAGGCTTTAGAGCAGCTACTGCAAAGTAATGTTACCTACCAGCAGGAACGACAGGCCATTATTGAAGCTGGTATTGATGCCGAGCGTAAACTAATGGCGGCAGGCCGCGCCGATCAGGCGGCACAAGCGATTCAGAACGCTAACGACAGGCTAACCAAGTTAGACGAAAGTAAGGTAAAGGAATTGGCCGCCTATAAAGGCCTTTTCGACGGCATCCATGAACTAACTACCGATCAGGCTAAAAGTAATATTGCAGCCTTACAACAATACATTGACGCGGCTTTGGAAGCGGGCACCATCACCAAAGAGGCTTACGAGGCTATCAGCAAAGAATTAAGCACAAAGGCTTTGGATGTGGCGAACCAAATGCCGGAAAAGCTAAAGGCGATAGGTGAAGGTTTAACCAACTTAAGTTCTACGGCTGGCCAGTTCGACGAGGGATTAGGCAGGGCGCTGGCTACGGCTGGCTCTCTGGTTAATGCCACGGCCACCATGAAGGAAAACCTGAACACCCTTAATTCCAGTTCGGCAAGCAGCCTTTCAAAAATATCGGCCGGTTTCGGATTGATAGGTACGGCTATAGGCGTAGTTACAACTATCGTAGGCTTATTCAGTAATTCTAAAGCTAAAGCCGAACAGGAAAAATATACGGCCGACTTGCAGTTGAAAGCAACGCAGGCTATAAACAAAGAACTGGAACGGCAATTAAAGCTAACCGAGGCGATTTACGGCCCCGAGCGGATAGCGGCATATTCCAGGCAGTTAAATGATATTACTGCCGCCCAAAATGCCGCTAATACCAAATTAGAAGGCCGTTATTCGCTTACCGGCAATAAGAATATAGACGATGAACTAACCAAACGAAATAATGGTTCGCCCGGCAATGGTTTGATTGATTCGCTCATTAAGCAAATAGAGGATGCCGGGGCGGCTATTGATCTTTCTACCCAATCACTTGAGCAGCTACAGAAGTTAATGGACGAGGGTAAATTAGATGTAAATACCGCGGCAATAGTTCAAAGCCTTATTGACTTGCAGCAACAAGCCATTGACACCCGTAACGCCTTGAACGAAACATTAACCGGCACTACTTTCGATAACATGCTGGATGGGGTACTCTCCCTGTTTTCAGATACCACGACAGCCGCGGAGGACTGGGGGAACAACCTGACCAAGATCATTCAAACATCGCTTTTAAACTCATTTAAAACCGACTTTTTAGCGCCCGAAATACAAAAGCTATATGATTATATCGCACAACTGACTAAAGATGATGGCGGCACGCTTACTAAGGCCTCCATTGCCAAGATAAAGGCCATGTATGACGGTATTGTGGCCGATGGCGAAAATAAGATCAGTGATTTAGAAAGCGCGACCGGTATATCATTTGACGACCCCACCAAAGCCAATGCCAGCGACAGCAATAGCCTTAAAGGCGCTTATAAAACAGCTTCACAGGCCAGTATCGACCTGCTGTCGGCAAACACGGGCGGCTTGCGCTTGGCTGCTGTTGAAGGCAATAACCTGCTTAAAGTGAATAACGCTACTATGGCCGATGGTATAGCCGAAATAAAAAAACAGACATTGTCTTTAATGGAGATATCTGTAAATACAAAAGACACCGCCAATAATACCGGCGAAATGAAAGCCACTCTAAAAGAAATGAGCGGTAAGATGGATAATAATAACAATTACTTACAGGGAACGGGACGTGGTGGATAGGAGTTTAAAACAAAAGCCATGCAAATGCACGGCTTTTGTTAAGGTTTTACGCCGCCACACTGGTTGCCCACTCGCTGGCCACTATTTCCACCTTAAAACGGTCTCCTGCTTACGCGAGGCTTGGCGCACATACAAATATAAGAAAATGAACGACTTTGACAGAAAACTTAATCAATTCTTTGATAAGCTTGATACGGCTATTAAACAAAAATTCCCGGTCATGCTTGCCGAAACAGCGAGGGAACATTTTAAAAATGCGCTTAGAACAAAAAGCTGGAACGGTAAACCATATCCGGCCTATGGTAACAAAGACAGGGAGCCGAAGCGCGGCAGCTTAATGATGCGTACCAACAACTTATTTAGCACCATTAAGCCAAGTGTAATTACAGCCAGCCGGGTAGTTATCAGTGCAGGTAGTAGCCGGGTGCCGTATGCTCGAATACATAATGAAGGTTTAAGGGTTAACGGCACCTTTAAGGTGCAGGCTCATGCTAATCGCAACTTCATGGGTAAGGGTAAAAGAGTTGATATAAAAGCACATAGCAGAAAGATAAATTATACCATGCCGCAACGGCAGTTTATGGGTAAAAGTCCTTTGCTTTTACAGGAGATCAAAGAACGATTTCAAAAGAACTTTAAGGATAATTTAAAATGAGTTTAACAGTCGGGAACTAAATGATAAGAGGCAGCCAAACGCTTACAGCAATTTTTATTAATGATAATAGGGATAAGAAAGTTAACGGCGCGTTTACTAATGATAGGGATGTTGCAATGGCTTATCGTTTTTACTATCACTATAACATTATTCGCCGGAGATTTGACGATATACCGGATATATTGGAGCGGGAATTTTTTATTAGTTCAACTACTGTAGTGAAAAAATTAACCGAATACAACCACCTGTTAAAGGATATAAAAGCAAATACCCCCAGCCGTGATGAACTTAAACAGCGTTATCCGCACTTTAATTGGAGCGAAAGGATGCAGTAGTAGCGGAATGAAAAAGGTATATTATTTTGAATTAAATTATAGTTATTTATCGCCCTAATGTTTTTGTTTTTGTTATACGTTTTTTGTTACTTGTATTTACTTTTTAATTTTCCGATTCATACATGCAAACATCAAATGACGAGCATGGCACCAAACTATTCCAGGTGTTTCAGCCTGGCGGCGGCGCGGGCCTCCGCGTGCTGTTCAACAAAGCCACCCGTACCAACCTGGCGCTCGATTACGCTTTCGGCAAATTTGGCAACAAAGGATTTTTCCTGAATTTGAACGAAAGTTTTTAGGCGTTTTTACTAACCCTCGTCATCTACCATAACATCAATGGCTTGGGGTTTATTCAAATAACTTAGTCAATTTCTTATCTAACCCGGCTATTTCCTCTCCGCCCACATACCGCCCTATAATTGTCCCGGCAGGATCTACCAGGATTTGGGTTGGACAGGCATGTACATCAAATTTATCATCAATGGAATTACTGGTATCGAAACCGCTTTCATTCTGTTTCAATCCTCTTAAAACCTGATGCCATCTATTTGTACCATTTTGCTTAACGGCGCGTTTCCAGGTATCGGGATCCAAGTCGTTATCAGCCACGCTTATAATATCCAATCCCTTGGGGTGATACTTCTGATATATCCTCAAAAGGCGCGGGGCATCGTGTAGTATAGGTTCGGAACTGGTCCAAAAGTCCAGTAGCACATAATGCCCTTTAAAATTGGCTAATTGCACTATTTTCCCATTAATATCTGTTGTTGTGAAATTATTGGCAGGCCTGCCTACCGCGTTATTATCTCTTGCTAATATTTGCTTTTGTATCTCCCTGCCAACCAAACTGTTTTGAATAGCCGGACTGAACTTAGCATAATAATTCTTGATCTCGTCAACTGGCCATTTGTTTCGATATAGCGTTATCCCGGAAGCGCTGATATACGATTGCGGATGATCCTTGATATACTGCCGGGCTATTGTTTCGTACTGCGGAGTATACTTGCTTAACTGTACCCTGATAGCCACTGCTATTTTGTTAAGCGAATCCAAAACCTTAGTGCTTTTATGCTGATTTGAAGCGGCGATATATTCCCGGTTCACACTTAAGTAACGTGCCTCTATCGGATCGGCAATCCGGGCTATAGCAGCAAATTTTAGCCGGTATGCCTGGTACTCGTCCTGTGTTTTTGAACCGCTTATCCTGATCTTTTTGATATTTCCGTAACTGCCGGTGGCGGTAATATCGCCAGGTTCTAAATAAAATTCAGTGGCATTAATATTATCCTCCGGTATCAATTTTTCAGCCTTTCCCTTATATACATAAATAAGCGCAGTTCCCGGCCTGTTAGTATTGCCTTTAAAACGGAATGTCCCATTTTTCAAAGGCGCGATATCCACCGTCATCTTTTCTTGCTCATTACTATAGGTAAAGCGGATATAAGCTCCCCCGGCATTTGTTATTTTGCCCGAAAAAGTAAATGCTGTAGGCGATACCGGTTTAAAAGACAGGCAAGCAATTAAACCTGCGGCAACCAGCATAACAGCCAATATTAATTGCCTGATGTTCCCTACTGGCTTTTTTATTTTCATTATCCGCTCTATGCGTTTAAGTAAATGATGCTTTTTGCCGGTAGCTGCAAGGGCCAGCTTTAAATCGGTATGCCGGGTTTCCTCCAGCTTTAGCAGCGCGTGGGCGTATATTAATGGTTTTCCGGTTAGTTGTATCACTATATCATCGCAACGATTTTCTCGTTCCCGGCTAATTGCACGGTTAATTAACTGGGCAAAGGGATTAAAGAACAACAATAGCGTTATTATTTGCTGCAACAGGTTTAACAGGTAATCATTGTTTTTAATGTGCGAAAGCTCGTGCAATAAAATAGCCTCTGTTTCTTCTGCAGATAACTGCGTGCTTATAGTTACCGGCAGCAGCAGGATGGGTTTCAAATAGCCGATAATGCAGGGCACATCTATTAGCTTGCTAAAACTTACCTGGATGGTTTTATGGATCCCTAACCTTTTTGAAAATTCGGTAATTTGCTGCTGTAGCATACTTGCTGTAACCAGGCTTTGCTTAATAAACCTAATGCGTTTCCAGGCAACGGCTAATCCGCACAAATTGATAAGAAAACCAATGGCGTATAAAACAGAGATATAAGGCAGGTAATTTTTAACAGCATAATAAAAAGTCATTTTATAATTATGGAAAGCATCCTGATGCACAGTGAGGTTAAGCATATCCGGATGATCACCTGATAATTGAAGCGCTGACAGACTGTTGGATGCGGAAACTACCGGCACCGAATTGTTTGTTCCCGGCATGTTCCAGCTATAACCCCGCGTTTCGATATAAAACGTACAGCTAAAACTCAGCATTATTGCCACTAAGGCAAATGCCGAAAGGCTATACTTTTTTACTGACGATAAAGAGGGTATCATGATTTGCAGCAGGCGTAATACTATATATATTAATAAACCCTGCCACAACGAATGTATAATGGTAATACCCAAAACCTGCCCTATGCTATAAAAAAGCTTGCCCATAACTTAACGCTATTATTATTATTTAAATAACTCCGCCACTTTCTTGTCAAAAGCAGCAGTTTCATCAGTACCAACATACCGGCCAACAATCATCCCGCCCCGGTCAATTAATATTCTGGTGGGGAGAGCGCTTACGGTAAACAGATCATTAATAGAGGCCGATTTGTCGTAAACGCCTTTATCGGTTTTTTTCAATCCTCTTAAAACCTGGTGCCACATTTCTGTTTTATCCTGTGCTATGGCCTTTTTCCAATCGGCTAACTCGCTATCATCATCGGCAACAGCTATAATTTCCAGGCCGTTTTTATTGTATCTATTAAAAGTTTCCATTAAATGCGGCGTATTTTTACGGCAGGGGCCGCACCAGCTTGCCCAAAAATCAAGTACTACAACCTTTCCTTTAAAATCGGCCAGGCTAATGTTCCTGCCGTTTATATCGGTGGCCGAAAAGTTCTTAGCCGGTTTATTGGCCGAGTTATCATCAAGATCATCAATATATTTTTTAAACTCTTTCCCTTCGTTGGTGGCTTTTATCGCTGTGGATAATTTGCTGTAAATAATCTTCAGCGAATCCAGCGACCAGCTGCGTTTATACAGCATAACCATGGAAGCACTAATATACGATTCGGGATGCGTAATAATATACCGGCGGTTGATCCTTGTAAACTGATTGCTAATGGGCTCCATCCGATCATTAATCGCATCCAATTTGCTGTTAATAGAATCCAGTACTTTATCACTTTTGTGTGCTCTTTTAGCATCTATATATTCCCAATTAACCCTATCATGGTCTTTCTGCAGGGGCATTATCGTTTTAAAAAGTTCGGTGAATTGTTTACCGTAGCTTTCATATTCATCTTGTGTTTTTGAACCGCTTATTTTTATATTATTTAAATTTCCGTAAATCCCGGTAGCTTGCAGGCTACCGGGCTCCAGATAAAGTTCGGTGGTGTTTGAATAATCTATGTTATTGCTTTTGCGCGCCCCGGTGTAAGCCGCCAGTTCGGCCCTTGTTGGCCCGGCGATGTTACCGTTAAAAGCAAAGGTTCCATCTTTTAACAAACAACTATCCGTTATCCGCTTCCCATTAGCGTCGGCATAAGTTAGTAGCAATTTCGCTGCCGGTTCGCCGCTAATTTTACCGGTAAGCGTAAATGTAGATTGCGAAAATGAAATGGTTGACATACATGTCAATAGCAAACAAAAAAATAGATTTCTCATAACAGATGGTTTTAGGTGAATAATGCTTTTTTATTCTTTAGGTTTAATATTCCCGGCTTGCTCCAGTCGGATTTAATCTTCAAAATTTGAATTACGAATTTATTCGTACAATTATATACGATAATTTTCGTACATGCAAGTTTTTTATAGAATTTTTATGGCTTTTATAATAACCTCTTAAACCTGTACCTTTGCAGTATTGCACTCAATCAAATGAAAAAAGCTCCTGTATTTTTGCTACTCGCGTTTATTTGCATCCTGGCCGCCTGCTCGCATAAAAAAAACGAAGGTGTTATTGTTTACAAATTAGCATATACACTGCCCGATAGTTTGCGCAGTTATGGCGCCTACCTGCCAACCGAGGCTATTATTTATTTTAAAGGCGATTCCGCGGTAAACATTCAAAAAACCGAAGAAGAATCAACCACGGTAATTACTTATAAGCCTACCGATTTTATGCAGGTGCTATTGAAGTCGCCTAATAAAAGCTATGTGATTGATTTCGATAAAAAAGACCAGGCCGAAGAAAGGGCCAGCATGCCAACCTTTAACTCCATACCCGGTAAAGGAGCTAAAGCAATGGCCGGATACCCCGCCAAACAGTACACCCTGGTAGACAAAATGAGCCTCGACAGCACGGAAGCCTGGTTTACACACGCTATTGTAATACCGCCCAGTTCATTTACTACTGCGCTGGATACCGCCCTGGGCGTTCCGCTGATGTTCAGCATTAATCAAAATGGTATTATTACCAAAGCCACCGTAAAGGAAATTAAATTTGAGCCGGTACCCGAGGGTATATTTACCGCCCCGGCAGGCTATCAGCATTTAACCCCTACCCAATTAAGGGAAATGCCGGTAGATAATTAATTTTACTCACCCCCCCCACGACGCTTCGCCGGCCGGCCGGGAAACAAGCATTATAGCCCTCTTTACGCCGAAGGCGAAGAGGAGGGCGGTCGGGCGTAGCTAAGACAGGGTTAGTCACAGGATATCAACCTTTATACATATAAGAGACACAAAGTATTGTGTCTCTACGGGTTTCTATGTATTTTTGCAGTACATGGGCGCATATAACTTACAGGTTACCATTGATGAGGACTCGGGCTTTTGCTTTGGCGTAGTTTACGCTATTGATATGGCCGAAGATATATTGGCTGAAGACGGGTACCTGTATTGCCTGGGCGATATTGTACATAATGATGAAGAGGTAGAGCGATTGAAAGCTAAAGGACTGCGCATTATTGACCATAGCCAACTGGGCGATCTGTATAATGAAAAGGTGCTTATCCGCGCGCATGGCGAAGCGCCCGAAACCTACCGCCTGGCCATGGAAAATAATATTACGCTTATTGATGCCTCGTGCCCGGTAGTACTTAAACTGCAAAATCGCATCAAAACATCGCACGACCAACAGGAACAGATTGTAATATTTGGCAAACACGGCCATGCCGAAGTGATCGGTTTGCAAGGGCAAACCAATAATGAAGCCCTGGTTTTCCAGGATATTGCCGAGTTGGACGCGATGGATCTGCCGCAGAAATTCACCCTGTATAGCCAAACCACTAAAAGCACCGATAAATTTTATCATATCAAGGATCAGCTGCTGGCCAAGGGCTATGAAATTAAGGCTAACGATACCATTTGCCGCCAGGTATCCAACCGGGATAAGGACCTGCCTAACTTTGTAAGTAAGTTTGACCAGATCATTTTTGTATCGGGCAAAAAATCATCAAACGGAAAGGTATTATTTGAGGTTTGCCGCAAGCATAACCCTAATACCCATTTCATTTCGTCGGCAGATGAGTTGCACGTAGCTATGTTTGCTCCCGGTCAAAAAATAGGCATTGCAGGGGCTACCTCAACCCCCATGTGGCTGATGCTGCAGGTAAAGGCCCAACTGGAAAGTTATTAACAAGGTTAAGATTTTTGCAGGATATTTACTTATTTGTCATTGCCACGCCTCCTTCGTCGGCTCAGCAATAACAAAATTTATAACTAACCAAAAGAGTTTTTTGCTTTTATTTGCGATATGTTAAAAAGGGGAAATTTACTATTTACGGCTTGTCTGCTCTTCGCTTCCCCGGTATTTGCCCAAACAACCGATAGTTTAAAAAAAACGGACAGCCTGAAAATAGATACCGGTTTGCTTAACAGGTACCGCATTGACCCGCGCAAAAACGCCCTCCCGCAACGAAACAGACCCGTACAGATACATGAGGACCTGATACCGGTATCCATGCTTGATTATAAGGTGAACTACTGGCGTAAATGGATAGTATTAGGGATTAATTTAAATCAATCGGCCTTTAGTAATAACTGGAGCAACGGGGGTATCAGTTCATTGGCCATTGGCGGAAACTTTGATTATAAAACCGAATACAATAAAGCCCCGCTCGATTATACCTGCGAATTACTGATGCAGTACGGAACGGTAGCAAACCGCGGGCAGATTGCCCGCAAAACCAACGACCGGTTGTTTTTCGATAACAAAATAGCTACCCAGCTTTCAAAACGATGGTTCTTTTTCGGCTCCCTTACTTTTGAATCGCAGTTTGATAAGGGTTATCAGTATTCAAACGTACCGGTGCTCATTTCCCGCTTTATGGCGCCAGGCTACATTACCGAGTCTATCGGGGTGGAATATAAGCCCAATAAGTTTTTTGATTTGCGTATCGGTACCGGTACTGCCCGGCAAACCTTTGTGCTTGATACCACTATTTATCACAACCAGAAAAACAACTATGGCGTGCTTCCGGGCCATACCTTTAAAAACGAGCTGGCTTTCCAGGTGGTTAGCACCTTTGATAAAGACATTATGCAGAACCTGCACCTTAGCGCACGCTACGCAGGCTTTATTCCTTATGGGCGCGGCTGGGTAAATATTGACCACCGTTTAGATGCTACCCTGATTGCTAAAGTTAACCGCCTTATTAATGTAAATGTTACCGGCACGGTTTTGTATGACCACGATACCTCCAAAAAACCGCAGGCCACGGAAGGCCTGGCCCTGGGGATAATTTATAAGTTCCCGTAAATCGGAACAGATACTTCCCTGTGCTGCAAATTTCTTCCTCTAACCGGCTTCCATCTGCCACCGAAAGCGTCCGGACAAAAAAAGTCTGTGACTTTAGTTGGCTGTGAACCCCGAAATCAATTCAAAATCATACCTTTGTACCTCAAAAAATTGAAGTCATTACCGAAATAAGAAATGTTTGAAAATCTTTCAGATAAGTTAGACAGGGCGTTCAAGGTCCTGAAGGGACAGGGAAGCATAACCGAAATAAACGTGGCCGAAACCATGAAAGAGATCCGCAAGGCTCTTTTGGATGCCGACGTTAACTATAAAACAGCCAAAGCCTTTACAGATGATGTAAGGCAAAAGGCCATAGGCCAGAATGTGCTGACCTCTATTTCTCCCGGTCAGTTGCTCACCAAGATCATGAATGATGAGCTTACTGCCCTGATGGGTGGAAGTACCGCCGAGATTGATTTCCCGGCCACGCCAACTATCATCCTGATAGCGGGCTTAAATGGTGCCGGTAAAACTACTTTTAGCGGTAAGCTGGCCAATTTCCTTAAAACACAAAAAAACAAAATGCCCCTGCTGGTAGCCGGTGACGTTTATCGCCCGGCGGCTATTGACCAGTTACAGGTATTAGGCGAACAGATAGGCATCCCGGTTTATGCTAACCGCGAATCCACCGACCCTATAGCCATTGCCCGCGAGGGTGTGGCCCAGGCCAAACAGAACGGCAATAATGTAGTAATTATTGATACCGCCGGCCGTTTAGCTATTGACGAGGCCATGATGGTGGAAATAGAGCAGGTAAAGGCCGCTGTTAACCCGCACGAAATTTTATTTGTGGTTGATGCCATGACCGGGCAGGATGCTGTTAACACGGCCAAGGTATTTAATGACCGGCTGGACTTTACCGGCGCCGTATTAACCAAGCTGGATGGCGATACCCGCGGCGGCGCGGCCTTGTCTATTAAATCGGTAGTAAACAAGCCCATCAAATTTATTGGTACCGGCGAAAAGATGGAAGCCCTGGATGTTTTCCACCCGGACCGTATGGCCTCGCGTATTTTGGGCATGGGCGACGTGGTTTCGCTGGTGGAACGCGCGCAGCAGCAGTTTGATGAAAAACAGGCTGCCGAACTGCAGAAAAAGATCCGCAAAAATAAATTCGACTTTAACGATTTTTACAGCCAGATACAGCAGATCAAAAAAATGGGTAACATGAAAGATCTGATGGGCATGATACCCGGCGTTGGCAAAATGATGAAGGATGTAGAGATAGGCGACGACGCTTTCAAGAATATCGAAGCTATCATTCAATCAATGACACCTTTTGAAAAAGAAAACCCCGATAGCATTAACCAAAGCCGCCGCAACCGCATTGCTAAAGGCTCGGGTACTAACCTGGTAGAGGTTAACCGCTTAATTAAACAGTTTGAAGATATGCGTAAAGTGATGAAACAAATGAGCAACCCTGCAGCCATGGCCAACATGATGCGCCGGATGCCTAAGTAATCGCTCTTTTTTTTCAACTATTACGAGCGGCTACAGGCCGCTTTTTTTGTATTCAACAAACCTGCTGCCACCAATAATCATTTTGTATTTTTAGCAAAATTTCCTAATTTTAAACTATGTTATACAAGCTTATTTTACCATGAGCACCTGTTGTATAACAATCAGTAAACCAATTAATTATGAAAAAGCTCATAGCCTCCCTAAGCTTGGTGCTCATAGTTAGCCTATGCTTTGGCCAGGCTACAACCAAGGTCACAAAAGATAGTCTTGCTTTTCGTGAAAAATATGAAGTTCTCAAATCAAACCCTAAAATAAAGCAGGGCAAATACAGCCTTTCCGTAATCAGCTCAGATAAAATACTCACTACCGGCTATTACAAAAACAACCTGAAAGATGGCAAATGGCACGAATATAATAGCCAGGGCTACACTGTAGTTGAAGGCACTTACAGGAACGGGAAAAAAGTGGGCGAGTGGGGTTATTACGGCAAGATGTGGGAATTAGTTAATAAATACAATTTCGACACCCATAAGCTTATCTATCATAAAGGCGTTAAGGCTGATAGCACTACTTTTTATAAAGCCATCCGCGGTAAGGATACTATTGATGTCATTATGGACCGGCCGCCTATATACCTTAGCGGTACCGAAGTTATGCTCCGTAACCTGATGTATAATCTCCGATATCCGGCTAAGGCGCTGGCTGCAAAAGCCTACGGCAAAGTGATAATTGTCTTTACGATAGACGAACACGGCCACACCCGCGATTTTAAAGTTGCGCAGGGGCTTGGCTACGGTTTGGATGAAGAAGCATTAAGGCTGGTAAGCGCTATCCCCGAAGATTGGGTACCCGGCATCCTGGATGGCAAAGCAGTACCGGTTATTGTACAGCTTCCTGTAAACTTTAAAGTGCAATAGCGGCGGTATATCTATTTGTAGGTTTCCAAAATTGCTTCTATATTACGCCCTGAAATACACTTATCACATTGTTAGTTAAAACTTTTGGAAGCGCAGTTTACGGCATAGAGGCTATTACAATTACCGTTGAGGTAAACATTAGCGGCGGCAAGCCGGCTTACTTTATTGTGGGCCTGCCCGATAATGCCGTGCGCGAATCCATGCAGCGGGTAGAAACCGCGCTGCAAACCAATAACTATCGTATGCCGCGCCAGCGCATTGTGGTAAATATGGCCCCGGCCGATATCCGTAAAGAGGGCTCGGCTTATGATTTGACCATCGCTACAGCTGTACTGGCCTGCTCGGGGCAGATAGAAGCAGATAACCTGGACAAATACCTGATCATGGGCGAACTATCGCTCGATGGCGGCCTGCAGCCCATTAAGGGCGCCCTGCCAATTGCCATACAGGCCCGCAAGGAGGGCTATAAAGGCTTTATCCTGCCCAAGCAAAATGCCCGCGAAGCTGCTATTGTGAACGAGCTGGAGGTATATGGCGTTGAAAATATTGGGCAGGTAGTTGATTTTTTTAATGGCAAGGGCAACCTGCAGCCCGAGGTAGTAAACACCCGCGATGAGTTTTTTAACAGCCTGAGTAATTACGACAGCGATTTTAGCGAAGTACGCGGGCAAGAAAATATTAAACGCGCCCTGGAAATTGCCGCCGCGGGCGGCCATAACGTTATCCTGATCGGCCCGCCGGGGGCGGGTAAAACCATGCTGGCCCGCCGGCTGCCCTCTATATTGCCCCCGCTTAGTTTATACGAATCATTAGAAACTACCAAGATACACTCCGTAGCCGGTAAGCTTTCGGCTGCCGACGCGCTGGTAACCATCCGCCCATTCCGGTCGCCGCACCATACTATTAGCGATGTGGCTTTGGTAGGCGGAGGCAGCAACCCGCAGCCCGGCGAAATATCACTGGCACATAACGGCGTATTGTTTTTAGATGAGCTGCCCGAATTTAAGCGCAGCGCCCTTGAGGTAATGCGCCAGCCGCTGGAGGAACGCCGCGTAACCATATCGCGCGCCAAGTTTACGGTTGATTATCCCTCAAGCTTTATGTTAGTGGCTAGCATGAATCCCTGCCCCTGCGGTTATTATAATCACCCCGAAAAGGAATGTATCTGTCCGCCGGGGACTGTACAAAAATACCTGAGCAAAATATCGGGCCCGCTGCTGGACAGGATAGACCTGCATGTGGAGGTAACCCCGGTAAATTTTAACGAACTGGCATCGGACCGGCTGGCCGAGAAAAGCGAGCTGATCCGCGAACGGGTGATCAAAGCCCGCGAGGTACAGCAGGAACGTTTTGGCAACAAACCCGACCTGCATGCCAACGCGCAGATGAGCCCGCAAATGGTACGCGATATTTGCAAGATCAGCACGGCGGGGCAAACCCTGCTCAAAAAAGCCATGGAAAAGCTGGGCCTTAGCGCCCGCGCTTATGACCGTATTTTAAAAGTGGCCCGCACTATTGCCGATTTAGCCGGCAGCGAAGAAATTCAGTTGGAGCATTTGGCCGAGGCAATTCATTTCCGCAGTTTGGACAGGGAAGGCTGGGCGGGTTGACGGTAGCTGGAAGCTTATTGCGTTTAGATAAAAGTTTGAACTTCGACGAGTTGCGAGAGTTGCCAATCATGGGGGAGTAAGCTTTAACCAATTGAGCATGTATAGCGATAACCTAAACCGTATTAGCAAGTAACAATATCATGAAAAAAATTTCTTTGGCTTTTCTCTTCATCTTAATCAGTATCGTATCCTGTCAACAAAAAAACACAAAAGGAAGTACACAGCAACAAAATAAGCCACTCCAAAACCTTTTACCTGTTAAACCTGCATCCGAAGTCAATAAACCGGCATTAACAGATACTATTATTAACAATGATTTTGTTTCCCGTGTGCTGGATGGTGACATTAGCCTATCAAAGGTACTCTCCGCATATCATCCTATTAATCAAACAGTATCAACTTCTGTTAACAAGTACGATTCCAAACTAACCGATACATTGAAAACCATAACAAGCCGTGCGGACACCTTCAGTTTTTTAATAGCGACCGGCAAGGAAACGCTCATTTCCTGCAATATTCAAACCAACAAAATGAGCTTGGATACAACTATCGCAATCGGAGTATCGAAAGCGGTATTTGCGTCAAAATTTGGTGTAAGCAATATACCCGATCTGCTTATTGTAAAGGATTTGGAGGGGGGAACCGAGTTTAAGTTTGTGTTTAACCCGGCAGGCACGCTTATTAAAATGAGTTATCAGATACAATATTTGGAATAATATGCTTTTACAAAACTTATATAATCCCTCCCGATATTATTTTAACCGGGTATATTGAAACCAATCAAAACTGGCGTAGCTGTCCGACTTATTCCCGTTGCTGCTTCCGTAAATCCCGATGCCGGGGCCGTTAAATCGGTTGAGGCTGCTTTCGGCTATCACATTTAAGCTTTGGGTCCCCCCAATCTGCGCCATCGTATCCAGCGACTTGCCAAAACTGAAACTTACCGTTGTGCCATTGCCGACTGCCTTTAAACAAACCTCCGGGCCGGTATAAGCGACTTTTGCTATAATTTCCTTATCACCCTTATCTTTCCTGATCAGTACCATGCCATATTTGTCTTTCATCAGCATATAATAGCTGTTGGCGTTGCGGTAAATAATCAGGCCGGCGTGTTCATAGTCTTTCGGGGGTTTGAACGATAGTTTGGTCGTAACTTCAAATTTTCCCTCTTTAATCTTTTGAACCAGCATTGCCGGGCAAGCCAAACTGTCCGCAACTTCCGGTTGCAGGTATAATTTCAACTGGCTGTGCACAAGTGTATAAAAAGGTTTTGCCGGGTTCCTGATACTGTGCCATTTGAGCGCGATCTTATCGCTGTCAAATTCGTCCCGGCCAGCATCGGGCTTTATTGGTGTCCATGGTAAATCTGGCCTTTGCTGTTCCATTAGCACCTTCCCAAAGCCCGGGTTGAATACAGGGGTACCGTCCTCGAATTGTACTTTACACAAAAAAGTTTCCCGCGTTAGCGAGAACCCCCCATCGGCCACTCTTTTACCCAACACAACCGCCCACCATTCCCCGTTTTGAGTTTGCACCAGGTCGCCATGCCCAACGGCCTGGATGGGGTAATCCTTACCTAACTGGCGATGTGATAATACAGGGTTAATTTTATCGGAGATATAGGGCCCCATCAGCGTATTACTATGGTGAGCAGTTATGGCATGGTAGTAATCTGTCCCGCCTTCCGCGGTAAGTAATAGATATTTGCCATTTATTTTATACAAATGCGGGCCTTCGGTATTGGCGGCATTGTTAGCATAACCATACGTTAGTAGTTTGCGTTCGCCAATTAAGGCTTGTTTATTCAGGTCCAGTTCCTGGATCCAAATCGCGCATTGGGCTGGCCATGTCTTTTTAAAATCGTACCGGTTGCCCGTATAATAGCATTTGCCATCATCATCCCAAAATAATGAAGCATCAATACCTGGCGCGTCTTTCAGCCAAACCGGATCAGACCATTCGCCCGCGGGGTCTTTGGCAGTCATATAAAAGTTACCGCCGCAATTATTTGCCGTTCCGACCAGGTAAAACAAGCCGTTATGGTACCGGATCGTCATCGCCCAAATTCCGTCCTGATCTTTTATCTTATTAAAACTGATCTGCGTAGGCCGGGTTATTCCGTGCCCGATCAGTTCCCAATTCACCAGGTCCTTACTGTGATAAATCGGAATGCCGGGGAACCAGATAAAAGAGGAATTCACGAGGTAATAATCTGCCCCTACCCGGCAAATGGACGGATCGGGACTAAAGCCAGGCAGGATAGGGTTTTGGAAATTAGCCGGGGCAGGCTGCCCCCTGGAAACAATACATGCAAAAAGCAATAAAGCCGTTAGTGTCTGTTTAAACATACTCGCGTAATGGTTTGGTTTCGATAAAGGTTATTAGTTTATCGCATAAGCTGTTAAATATTATTAATATATTAATAATACGCTGGCCCTGTTTTTTTATTAATATCGTAAATAATAACCATCCCCATAAGTTGTCACGCTGACTGGTTATATTTGTAAGTAACCAATGCCCCTCACATTATGCCGTTAACTGATACAAACCACAACCACGAAGGCTTCCGGAAAAATCCGCTTGTTTGCTGGAAATGCAAATCGGTTTTAGAAAGGCGCGTACCCAGGGGTTTGTATTGTTAAATTTTTTTTATTCTGGCGGCCTATGCGCCGGTACTTTTGCTATAGCTGTATGAAAAAACGTTATGCGCGGGTATGACACAATAATGGGGCAGCTATCGGCAACATTTCATTTTAACATTTCTTTTCCGTTTTTAAAATAGATCAATTAGCCTTTTTGCCGCTTTTTCTGGCTCCGGATTTAGCGGCTACAGGTGGGCTAAACGTGTATTTAACTGAGATGGCCGGCAAAAGCGTAACCAGGTTCAGCGGAACCTGATCTGTTGCAACAATAGGGTTTTTGGTGTTGAAATATTGTAACATGGCCTTCGATGCCTTAGCATCAGGCGAAGCTATAGCTATGGAAAACGGGATCACAAAATCATAGAACTTTTGCTTATCAGGGATTATCCACTTACCATCGGTGCCTTTTAAAGCGGCAATTACCGGTTCAATCAAACTGGCATCATCGGCATAATACACCACCATTTTAATAATGCTGCCTTTCGGGTCTGATGTAAATTTCATGATGACCGTACCACTTGCCGCGCGCTGTTTAATCAGGTCGGTAATCTTTAAATTCCGGGCAAAATAATCATTCATTACCTGGCTGCCACCCTGGAAAGGGAAGTCCAGCTCCTGCTGTGCCATAGCATAACTGAAGGACAGTGTGGCTAACAGCATCATTAACATCTTTTTCATTCCTGTTCTGTTTTGGGTTCCCTTTTACTGCCGTCGTACAGTTCGTACTCAAATAAACGGCAGTCCAGTTTACCGTTATAAAATTCAATTCTGCGGGCGGGGCGCAAACCTATCTTCTTAGCCAGATCAGGATTCCCTGTAAACACATAACCACGATATCCTTTGCACTGCTGCTTCAAAAAGTCGCCTACACGTTTATAAGTTATTTCCAGCTTGGTATGCACGCCTAACCGTTCACCGTACTCGGGGTTAAACATAACAACCCCCGGGTGCCCGGGTATTTCCGTATCCGCAAAATCACAAACAGCAAAATCAATTAAATGTTCTACGCCTGCGGTATTAGCGTTCTTTTTGGCGATATCAATAGCGTCGTCTGATATATCGGTAGCTATAATTTTAAAGCCGGTTTCCTTTTTGGCCCGGTCTTTCAGTTTACGGCGTTCGGTAAAAAACACCGTCTCATCATAGCCCATAATGTGCATAAACGCATAATTCATCCTGAAAAGCCCCGGGCGCTTATCGGTAGCTAACAAAGCCGCCTCGATAGCCAGCGTACCCGAGCCGCACATAGGGTTAACAAAGGTGCTGCTACGGTCCCAGTTGGTAGCCATAATGGTTGATGTAGCCAGCGCCTCCAGCATGGGGGCCTTTCCAGGTATCTTCCGGTAGCTGTGCTTAGCTAACGTTTCGCCGCTGGTATCAATAAAAATATCAGCCTTATCATCCTGCCAGTAAAGGTGTAAAACGGCTTTATTCAGCTCGGGCCCCGAGTTTGGGCGCAGGCCCTTCCTGGCTTTTATCCGGTCGGCCACGGCATCCTTTACCTTTACGTTGGCAAAAAGCGGGGTAAGGATGTGCTCATTATTCACATTGGAGGTAACGGAGAAATAGCCTGTAAAATCAATCAGGTTTTCCCATTCAATTTCCACCAACTGGTCGTATAACTCTTTTGGCGTAGCAGCATGAAAACTTTTTATCAGATAAAGCACCTGGCTGCCGCAACGCAGATTAAGGTTTAACGCTATCGTATCGTTAACGGTTCCCTGTAGTTCAACGCCGGTTTGGAAAACGCGGGTTGGTGTAAAGCCAAGCTCTTCAACCTCCTGTTGCAGGTAGGCTGATAATCTTTTGTTACAGGTTATTACTATTTTACTTTCAGTGTGGAAAACTTGCATATTAATTTGCAAAATTACACATAATATACAGCTGTTTTTTACTAACTATCTATTAACTTTACATTTTAATTATAAGCACTATGGAGATCAAAGGCAAAGTATACGAAGTATCGGCAACGCAACAGGTTACCGAATCACTGAAAAAAAGAGAACTGATACTGGAATATATTGAAAACCCACAATACCCTGAGTACCTGAAATTTGAAGCTATACAAGACCGTACCAACCTTTTGGACAATACCAAGGTAGGCGATGATGTGGAAGTTTTCTTTAACCTGAAAGGCCGTAAATGGACCGACAAAACCGGCAAGGTGGTTTATTTCAATACACTGCAATTGTGGAAATTAAACGTACTAAGCGGTGCCGGCTCGGCCAGCACACCGGATTACGCGCCACCGGTTGACATTAGCTCAGCACCGGACGACGACGATCTGCCATTTTAAGAAACGACAACTTACCCTCCCTGTTTTGAGGGGCTAATACAAAGCACGCTTGTTTAACAGGTGTGCTTTTATGCTATAATTTGGGCAGCTTTATCTGCCATAACTAAAGCAATTCGGCTTTTAAATAGCTGCGGCCATCAGTGCCTTTGTCTTTAACAAAATCTTTCAAGGCATCTTACTAATGAGACCCACCCGCACCCGGGCTACCCCATAAACAGCACGTTAAATTTATGTCCGTTTGTATCGGCAAAGCCGCAGCCATACATGCTATGGAAGGCTTGTGGCTCGGAAAATGTCGTGCCTCCTATATTTTTTACTTTAGCGGCCCATTCATCAACCTCCGCCTTAGTCTCAGCCGAAAGGGTGAATATCACCTCGTTACCTTGCGCGGTATCGGCAACTTCGCTATTTATAGCCACTTTAAAAGGTGCTTTAGGGAAAAAGCAGATCACAAAATTGCTGTCGCCTACGGAAATACTGGCTATATGATCGCCATTAAAATGGTTTTCATTTACTTTAAAACCCAGCTTGGTATAAAATTCAATGGTTTGGTTAACATCGTTAACGGGTAAAGTAGCCCAAATTTGCTTTGTCATAGTTTTAGTTTTTAGTCCCCTTGTTTAACTGGGGAAGTAATATTTGTTATCAATAACAAAATTAAGAACAGTTGCCACCCTTTTAAAGGGCGTATATGACAAGTTGCGGGGTGATTACGACAGATTTTCCTTTAAGGCTCCCTAAAACAAAAATAACTCGCTAATGATTAGCAAGTTATTTGGAAGTAGCCCGTAGGGGAATCGAACCCGATTCATAGCCTACTGGTTTTCAGTATCTTATATGGTTTTTAATTCTTTACTCACCGAATCACTCACCATTTATTTACTATAGATTAGTTGCAAATCTTATGATACAAAGATATCAGATTATAGCAATATCATCCAATTAATAGCTACTGAAATTAAGATTAATATGATTTTTTTCATGATTTGGGATACCTATTTGTTTAGGACACCACAAGCATCGGGTTACCTGAACAGGATAATTTTAAACCAGGTTAAAATCGAGAAAAAACGAACGATTAACAAAGCAGATACTCTTTGTTAGTAGTTTCGTCATCTTTGCTATTAAAAAAGCGGCATGAAAGGCTCCGGTGAAACAAATATGGCGACACCGTCAATTAACAATGAAACCAGCAGGCAATAGTCTCATATTCTCCACCTTAATGCCTGACGGGCTATCGGCTGGATGGACACACGTCGGGTTAGAATTTAGTTTACGAATCCTTAAATTTTATAACATCTTTATTTAATATAAAATCCCTGGCATTTTTGCGGTACCTCTTTATATAATCAGACGGATTCATGTCGAATAACTTATTAAACTGTTCTCTGAAATATTTTACATCGTTAAAGCCAACATTGAAAGCGATTTCGCTGACACTGAAATTGGTATTGATGAATAGCTCGGCAGCCTTTCTCAATTTTATAAATTTTATAAAATTGGCCGCCGACTGTCCGGATACAAGTTTTACTTTTCTAAAGAATTTGGAGTAACTCATGCCCATTTCGGTTGCCAATAATTTAACGTTGAAATCATTGTCGGTAAGATGATTATCCACAATGCGGATACATTTTTCAATAAAATCTTTGTATTCTAAAGATATTTTAAGGTAATTGTTTTGAAGTGTTATCTCATTATAAAAAAACCTTTGAATATTGTCCCTGCTTTTAATGATACCCTCTACCCGTGCTATCAGCAAATCATTTTCAAATGGTTTGGTTAAATAATCGTCGGCGCCGCTTTCAAAACCTTTTAATTTAATTTCAGGAGAAGAACTTGCTGTCAATAAAATGAATGAGATATGGCTTAAGGATGGATCTTTTTTTACAATATTACATAGTTCGATACCGCTTATGCCAGGCATTACAACGTCACTAATCACAATATCGGGCATGTAATTTCTGATCATTGGCAATCCCACATCGCCGCTGTTAGCCTCATAAATAATAAAATTTTTATCAAATATATTCTTTAAATAATCACGCAATTGGTCATTGTCTTCAATAATCAATATGGAATTGCCTTTTGAAATCAATGGATCAAAGTAAGGTCCCACGTTTTCCCGATGTTCCGTTGGCAGCTTATCTTCTATCAACTCTTTTAAAAGCGTTGAAGTTTCCGGGATATCTTCAAAAATCAGTTCGGACGGAAAATGATCTTTCCCTTTTTTAAATTTCAAATTAAAACACGTTCCAACGCCGTGCTGGCTTTCATAATTAATACTGCCTTTGTGCTGGTTAATAAAAAGGCGTGTAAGGTACAGTCCTATACCAAAGCCGGTTTTCGTTTCGGCGCTATTTTCTTTAACCTGGTAAAATTTTTCAAATAGTTTTTCACCTACAGTATCGGGTAAGCCAATGCCGGTATCCCGAATCAGTATTTGCGCAAATTCGTCCATTTCAACAAGCTCAACCATAACTTTACCACCATTGGACGTAAATTTTACAGCATTTGAAATTAAATTAAACAGGATGATCTCTATTTTTTCGCGGTCGCCAATTATTTCCAAATGATCGGCCGAAGTATTGAACTCATATTGCAGGCCGGCTGATTCTGCATGATTGATAAAACACAAATAAACCTCTCTGCACAAATAAACCAAATCCAATCGCGCCAATTTGAGTTTCTCGGTTTCGCTTTCGGCTTTTCTAAATATCAGTAACTGATCAACAAGGCTTAACAAGCGGCGGGCATTCCTATGAATGGTGCTGACCATGTTTAAATCGGGCTCGTTGGGGCTCTTTTTTAAAAGCAACTCTTTGGCGGGGTTAATAATCAATGTTAAAGGCGTTCTAAACTCGTGCGCGATGTTTGTAAAAAACGATAGCTTTTTTTCGTTCAGTTCTTTTTCCTTTTTGATATTCAGTTGTGCCAAATCTATTTCATATTTTAATTTTGACTGGTTTTTCAAATACATTTTATATTGGTACAGAACGAGTACCAATATTGCCGAATAAAAAAGATAACACCACCACGCTCTGTACCAGGGCGGATAAATGATAATAGAGATTTGTTTGTCGTTTACCGTCCATTGACCAATACCGGTAGTGGCCCTAACATGAAATATATATTTCCCCTCGGTTAAATGCGCATAATTGGCCGACCGCAATTTGCCCGAATAATTCCAGGTTTTATCCCATCCCTCCAAAAAATAAGCATAGTTTACTTTATCATTGCCCGAATAATTTAAGCTTACAAAATTAATTGATACCATTCCCTTGTTATAAGGAAGTTCCATTTTTCGAATGCTATTAACATTTTCGCCGGGTTTTAAAGCACTATCGCTGAGAATTGAAATGTTGTTCACCCGTATATCCTGAATAAGAACCTCGCCGCTGTTTTGAACTGATTTTATACTGTCCGGCTCTATAATGTTAAAGCCCTTTATTCCCCCAAAAAGCATCGCACCTGAATTCATCAATAGTGCAGCGTTATAATTAAACTGATTGCTTTGCAAACCGTCGGACTGGTAAAAGCACGTAAACTTTTTTCTTGCAACATCAAACTTTGCTAATCCATGGTATGTACTCATCCATAAATGATGGCGGTTGTCGGCCAATATGTTTAGTATTGTATTATTAGGCAAGCCTTGCGCTGTTTGGTAAACCGCTATTTTTTTTCCATGCCCGTCTATTTGCAACAACCCCCCTCCGTCTGTGCCTAACCAAAATTCATTTGGCGAAGTTGTTAATATTGACCTCACGCCATTATCTATTTTAAAATTTTCGGTTTGTTTTGAACGAAGGTCAACCTTGGATACCCCGTTTTCATTACCCAACCAAAGATGATTTGATTGATCTTCGGCAATACACCAAACATCATTTATATGGTTAAAATACGGCCTGAAAACCTGGTGGGTTTTATCGAACAAATACAAATTACCGCTTCGGCAGGTGCCTGCCCAAATTTGGTTGCTTTTATCCCTGAAAATTTTCCAAACAAATTTGTCTTCCTGATGATTCAGGCTAAAGCAGGGATAATATCTAAATTTTTTGGTTTCATTGTCATATCTACATATTCCCCCTCCATAAGTACCTATCCAAACCGTATGATCAGCATCCATAACCAGCGAAGTGATATTGTTACTTGTCAGGCCATCTTTCTTTCCAGGTTCAAATGCATAGTTTTTGTAGCTATTTAATTTCCTGTCCCAATAACTCAAACCTTTCCCATCAGTGCCTATCCAAAGGTTCGCGTGTTCGTCTTCACAAAACGAGAGGATATAGTTATCTATTAAGCTTTTTTTGGCAGCTGCATCGTGATAAACAGTAGTAAAACCATTGTAATGTGTGTCAATTAAGTCAATCCCGCCCCTGAGGGTCCCCGCCCATTTTCTTTGGTTATTATCCTCATAAATAACCCTTACGGCATCGCTGCTCAAGCCGCCGCTTGCAGGCGTTTGGAATAGATGGTGAATCCCCGAATTTATGGTGTACGTGTTAATTCCGCCGCCATCGGTAGCGACCCAGAATTTTCCATCTTTTGTAAAAATTACGTCTTTAATATCATTGTTAGACAATGCTGAATTACCAGTATGATAGTAGCTGATTTTTCCCGAAAGCAAATCATAAAAATATAACCCTTTGTCTGTGCCTATACAAACCAGGTTTTGGTCATCCATCGCAAGGCAAACGCCCTCTTTAAACTGATCATTTACCAGCGTTAATTTGTTAGCTTTTTCATCATAGCTGCATAACCCAATATTTTTAACGATTAAAAACAGCCTGTCGTGACTGTCAACATACAGTGCCGATACATCGTAAGTGGTAGTGATGTATGAGCCATTAATAAATGGCACCTGCCTTGCATATGGAGACTTGCCCGTCAGTGCCAATAGCCCCCTGCTATCAGTGGCTATAAAAACGTTCTTCTTTTTATCTCTCCCTAACGCTCGTACCTTGAAATCAATAATGGCAGTTTTCCTTTTTAAATAATCCTGAAAAAAGACCGGCTCTGCAAAACCGCTGGCCTGATTAATTACATTTAAACCATGTTGATTGGCGGCCAATATAGATCCGGATGCATTTTCTGCTATCGCGATAATTTTATGATCATTTATCGGCGTTTGCGCAACATTGCTGCTGTTCTCGAAAGTTTTAAATTCGTATCCATCGTATCTGTTCAAACCATCGTATGTCCCAAACCACAAATACCCCTGTCGATCCTGGTAAATACAAGTTACCGAGTTATTTGATAAGCCATTTTCAATTCCCAGGTATTTAACGCGGACATTTTGTAAAGGCTGGGTGTAACCTTTACAAAATAAGAATATAAAAAAGAGTAAAACTAAGACTCGCATATTTGGTGGCAATTTGATAAACGCTTACGCTAAATGGCTTGATCGCCGTAGCGGACATTTAGCCTAAGCCTAAATTCACATCCAAAGTAAATAATTTTTACCCGCTTCAATAGGTAACCTCATGTAACTTGTGCGTTGTAAAAAAAATTGCCTGTTAAAATAACCCCGCTTTTTTGACAAAATAACCCCTCATGATTATGATATACAATACACAGTTTTGCTTAACCCAATTAAATCGCAAATCGTCTTTAAAATCGGCCGTTATATTCGATAGGATTAGATTATTTACCCGATGACACCCGTTTATGAAAATGATTTACAATCGAAAAAATGCCTTGATGCAGCTATATAGGTTTAAAGAAAACAAAAGAACCTGCCTATCAGTAAAATATTTTTTGCTTTTATCCATGCTTTCAATGCCATTTTCCCGAATAACGGCCGCCATTATCACACCCGCTCCCCGCCAAAAAATCAATATCAACCGCGAATGGAAATTTACCTTAGGCGACCAAAAAGGTGCTGAACAATCCATTTATCCGGATAAAAACTGGGATGATATTAGTCTTCCGCATAGCTTTAGTACCCCTTATTTTGGCATGGGCCAATGGTACGTTGGCTATGGTTGGTACCGTAAATATTTTAACGTACCTGCCAATTGGAAAGGCAAACATTTGTTTATAGAGTTTGAAGGCGCTTTTCGCGATGCGGAGGTATTTGTAAACGGCAAACCGGTTGGCCACCACCAAAGCGGATATACTGGCTTCAGTTACGAGATAACAGATGCGGTAGTGAGCGGGAAAAACGTATTGGCCGTTCGTTTAAATAATTTATGGAACGCGCAATTGGCCCCGCGCGATGGCGATCACAATTTTTGCGGGGGGATTTACCGCGATGTTTACCTGGTGGTTACTAACCCGGCGCACATTACCTGGTATGGCACTTTTGTAACTACGCCAGTATTATCGAAAGCGTCAGGCACGGTAAATGTTAAAACCGAAGTAGTTAATCAAAGCATTACGGCAAAAGCCTACCTGCTTAAAACTTCGGTTATTGACCCCAATGGAAAAATTGTCGATAGTTTTTCGTCATCCATGAAAATTGACGCGGGAACCACGGTCAATTTCGACCAAACGGGCAACCCTATCTCATCTCCAAAACTTTGGCACCCGCAGCATCCTTTTTTATACAAAACTATTAGTCGGTTGTACGATGGCAAAACCTTGGTTGATGCCTATGAAACAACCTTCGGCTTCCGATGGATGGAATGGACCGCCGACAAAGGGTTTTTCCTGAATGGCGAACACTATTACTTCCACGGGGCCAATGCCCATCAGGACCATGCTGGTTGGGCGAGTGCGGTAACCAATGGAGGTATTGCCCGCGATGTGAAACTACTTAAAGAGGCCGGCTTTGATTTCATCCGAGGCGCCCACTACCCGCATGACCCCGCTTTTTCTGATGCCTGCGATAGTTTGGGGGTGATGCTTTGGTCTGAAAATAATTTTTGGGCAGCAGGTAACTTTAACAGGGAGGGAAGCTGGTTTTATCGTTCGGGGGTGTATCCTGTAAATCCTGAAGACCAAAAACCTTTCGAAGAAAATGTAAAAACAAGTTTGGCCGAAATGATCCGAGTTCACAGAAATCATCCGGCTATTGTTACCTGGAGCATGGGCAACGAAATGTTTTTTGGGGATGCAACCATTAAAGCCAAAGTGAAAAACTTATTGAAAGACTTAGTTGATTTAAGCCACCAGCTTGACCCGAGCAGGAAAGCAGCTATTGGTGGGGTACAACGGGGCGATATTGATAAAATTGGCGACATAGCCGGTTATAACGGCGATGGTGCCAAATTATTTATAAACCCCGGCATCCCAAACGTAGTTAGTGAATACGGCGCGAGCGTAAACCTGATGGACAGGCCGGGCAAATATTTTTCGGGTTACGGCGACCTGCAACATGAGGAATTTGCATGGCGAAGCGGGCAGATAATTTGGACCGGGTTTGATTATGGCACCCAATTTACCGATGGTAAAAATGGGCGCAAAGGTTTGTTAGATTATTTCCGTTTGCCAAAACGGAGCTGGTACTGGTACCGCAACGAATATATGCACATACCACCGCCCGAATGGCCTGTAGAAGGAACGCCAGCAGTCTTGTCGTTAACTTCCGACAAAACTTTTATTAAGAATACCGATGGCACGGATGATGTTCAGCTTGTTGTGACCGTTTTGGATAAAGAAGGCAAAGCCATCAGCAATTGCCCTGATGTTACGCTAACGCTTGAATCGGGTCCTGGCCAATTCCCAACCGGTAATTCTATTACGTTTAGTGCTACATCTGATATCGCTATCCGGGATGGTAAAGCCGCCATTGAGTTCCATTCTTATTACGGCGGTAAAAGTATCATCAGGGCAACATCGCCGGGATTAAAGGATGCCGTCATCGCCATACAAACCAGCGGCTTACTACTGTATATAGCCGGTAAAACTCCCAAGGTAAAAGATGTGACTTACAAAAAGTTTTACATGATACCACCTGTTGCAGTAAAAACAACCCGGCAAAATATGGCCTGGCAACATCCGACTTATGTATCAGGAGCATTTATTGGCCATAGCGGCAGTATGGCTAACGATCAGGACAGTACGACTTACTGGCAGGCAACACCCGATCAAAAAGGCGAAATATGGTGGGAAGTTGATATGGAACATAATGAACTGATAAAGGAAATCAGGTTGCATTTTTTAACGCCGGGTGTATATCATTATATACTTGAGGTATCAGACGATAACAATAACTGGAAAACTATTAGTGACCAAGCCGCCAACACCGCTACGATAAAAACACAAACTATACCAGCCCCTGCGGGGTTATCGGCAAAGTTTGTCAGGGTACTATTTAAGGACAATAATGCAAACCCGGCCCTGACTGAAGTAGAAATATATAATACGAACTGATCCTAAAATCTTATTAAAATCAATTGTAAAACGCAATAAAATTATGCTCAAATTTTCCCTCAAATTGCTAATGCCGATTCTGCTTTTATCCGGCAGTTTTTTCTGCAAAGCGCAAATAGTGCCGGTACGCCAAAAAATTAATATCAACCGCGAATGGAAGTTCACCTTGGGCGATAAGCCCGGCGCGGCACAACCTGCTTATAAAGATACCGCCTGGGCAAACATCAGCCTACCACACAGCTTTAGCACCCCATACTACGGTACCGGGCAATGGTACACGGGCTACGGCTGGTACCGCAAGTATTTTGATGTGCCCGCCAATTGGAAAGGCAAACGTTTATTTATTGAATTTGAAGGTGCTTTTCGCGATGCCGAAGTGTTTGTTAATGGTAAACCGGTCGGGCATCACCAAAGCGGGTATACCGGTTTTAGTTACGATATTACCGATGCGGCGGTGAGCGGTAAAAACGTTTTGGCCGTGCGTCTCAATAATTTATGGAATGCTCAACTTGCCCCCCGCGATGGCGACCATAATTTTTGTGGTGGCATTTACCGCGATGTGTATTTGGTAGTAACTAATCCCACCCATGTTACCTGGTATGGCACATTTGTAACCACCCCTGTTTTATCCAAAGCATCGGGCACGGTAAATGTTAAAACAGAGGTTGCCAATCAAAGTAATTCGGCAAAAACCTACCTGCTTAAAACTTCGGTTATTGACCCTAATGGAAAAACTGTAGATATTTTTTCATCATCTATGAAAATTGACGCGGGCGGCATGGTCAATTTCGACCAAACAGGCAACCCTATTCCAAGCCCAAAACTTTGGCATCCGCAACATCCTTTTTTATACAAAACCCTCAGCCAGTTGTATGACGGTAACACACTGGTTGATCAATACGAAACTAACTTTGGTTTCCGCTGGGTGGAGTGGACAGCCGATAAAGGATTTTTCCTGAATGGCGAACACTACTACTTCCACGGTGCCAACGCCCACCAGGATCATGCCGGTTGGGCAAGTGCCGTTACCAACGCGGGTTTTGCGCGCGATGTGCGAATGGTGAAGGATGCCGGTTTCGATTTCATCCGTGGCTCGCATTACCCTCATGACCCTGCCTTTTATGAAGCCTGCGATACCATCGGTGTTATGATGTGGTCGGAAAATAATTTTTGGGCGGCGGGCAACTATGCCAAAGAAGGTAGCTGGTACGACCGTTCGGGCGCCTACCCTATACACCCGGAAGACCAAAAACCTTTTGAGCAAAGCGTTATTAATAGCCTCACAGAAATGATCAGGGTGAACCGAAATCACCCGTCCGTAGTGATTTGGAGCATGTGTAATGAGGTGTTCTTCACCGATAAATCAGTGCAACCACAAATGCGAGACTTTTTAACTCGTTTAGTGGCCCTCACCCACCAATTAGACCCAACACGTAAAGCGGCCATAGGCGGCTCGCAACGTGGTGCTATAGATAAACTGGGCGATGTTGCGGGTTATAACGGCGACGGCGCGCGCCTGCCCATGTATATGAACGCCGGAATACCCAGCGTGGTGAGCGAATATGGTTCGACTTTGGCCGACCGACCTGGCCGGTACATACCCGGTTTTGGCGATGTACAGGATAAACAATTTGACTGGAGAAGCGGGCAGGTTTTATGGTGCGCCTTTGATTATGGCACTCATTTTGGGGATGGAAAATTCGGCCACATGGGCATGATCGATTATTTCAGGCTTCCGAAACGTATGTGGTACTGGTACCGTAACAAGTATATGCACATACCCCCGCCCGAGTGGCCTGTTGAAGGCACACCTGCAGCATTACAACTTACCGCCGATAAGACCACTATCAGTAGTACCAACGGTACCGACGATGTACACCTAATTGTAACCGTGTTAGATAAGAACGGTAAGGCTATTAGCAATTCTCCGGATGTGAAATTGAGCCTCGAATCGGGTCCCGGCGAATTTCCTTCGGGCAATGCCATTGAGTTTTCGGCCACTTCTGATGTTGCTATCCGCGCAGGGCAGGCGGCCATTGAGTTCCGCTCATACGATGGCGGTAAAAGCGTTATTAAGGCCAGTTCGGCCGGACTTAAGGATGCCTATATCACCATCGAGACAAAGGGCTTACCTGTTTTTGTGCCGGGTAAAACAGTTGTAAAACCTTATGTGCCTTATGTAAAATATGGCGATTATACACACCTTACCCCTATTGTGAGCAAATACAATATCATTTTTCAGAAACCGACCCGTGCCAGCAGCGAGACCGAAGGGCATTCGGCAGGTTTGGTGGATGACGAAGTGGACAGCACATATTGGGCTACTGTGCCCGGCGCCAAAGAGAACTGGTGGCAGGTGGATATGGAAAGCATGACCGCTGTAACGCGCTTATTGTTAGGTTTTCCGGTCCAAACAGATTATGGCTATAACGTGCAGGTATCATTCGACGGGCTTAAATGGACCAATATTTACTCGGTGGGAAATGCCGTGCAGACCGAAACTAAACGAAACCTCACTATTAAAGATGCGCCGCCAAGCCGCTTTTTACGAATCAATTTTACAGATGTACCCATGGGCGAGCAAGTAAAATTAAGCGAGGTGCAGGTGTTTGGCAGGAGTAATTAACAAATTTATTTAACGTTTTTGTAGTTGATAGATGAAACACATTCAGAATATTAATGTCAATTACACACTTATCTTGCACAGTAGGTGATTATGTGATTATATTGCTGTGTAAACTTTAGAATAAATTAATCCAAATCAGAAAATGAATCGTAGAAAACTTGTAAAAACACTGGCAGCCGGTATACCCGCTTTGTATCTTTCGAGCAAACTTAAAGCAGCCAATCTTTTATTGTCAGCAGCCCCTACCGTTCCCATTGCAAAAGGCCCTTTTCAACCTAACTGGGACTCATTGAAACAGTATGCTGTACCTGAATGGTATCAGGATGCCAAATTTGGTATATGGGCTCATTGGGGGCCGCAATGCCAACCCGAACACGGCGACTGGTATGCACGCAGCATGTATCAGGAAGGATCGGAAAAATATAATTTCCATTTGCAAAAATATGGGCACCCATCAAAATTTGGTTTTAAGGAGGTAATTAACGAATGGAAAGCCGAAAACTGGAACCCTGATGAATTAGTAGGCCTTTATAAAAATGCAGGCGCACAGTACTTTTTTGCACTGGCTAACCACCACGATAATTTAGATTTGTACGACAGTAAATATCAACCCTGGAATTCCACCAGATTTGGCCCTAAGAAAGACCTGATAGGCGGTTGGAGTAAGGCTGCCAAAAAACATGGTTTGCGTTTCGGCGTAAGCGTACACGGCTCGCATGCCTGGCGCTGGATGGAATCGGCTCAGCTGGCCGACACGAAAGGCCCAATGGCCGGGATACCCTATGATGGTAAATTAACTAAAGCCGATGGCAAAGGCACGTTTTGGGATGGCTACGATATTCAGGACCTATACGCCCAAAACCATGCCTTAAGTTTAAATAGTGATAGTCCAAATTCCATACACGGACAATGGGCCTGGGATAATGGTGCCTTAGTACCCGACAAGGCTTATTGCGAAAAATTTTACAACCGTACCATCGACCTGATTGATAAGTATGAACCCGATCTGATCTATTTTGATGACACCGTATTGCCATTATACCCCATAAGCGATGCCGGCTTACGTATTGCAGCGCACATGTATAACAACAGCATTAAAAAGTACGGCAAACTGGAGGCTGTGCTAAACGGTAAAATATTAGATGCAGAGCAGCAAAAATGCATGGTGTGGGACATTGAAAGGGGCCAAAGCAACAAGATAGAGGAATTTGTATGGCAAACCGATACCTGCATAGGCGATTGGCATTATGATCGCCGCTTATATGACAATAACAAGTACAAAAGTGCCAAAACAGTTATCCACACCCTTGCTGATGTGGTGAGTAAAAACGGCAACCTGCTTTTAAATATCCCGGTACGAGGCGATGGCACTATTGACGATAAAGAAAGAAATGTAGTTGCCGGCATAACCAGTTGGATGAAAACAAACGGCGAAGCCATATTTGGAACCCGGCCATGGAAGGTTTATGGCGAAGGGCCTGCAATGGCTGCTGCTGCACCGTTGAGAGCCCAGGGCTTTAACGAAGGCAAAGGAAAACCTTTTACCGCCGAAGATATCCGTTTTACCAGCAAGGGAGATATCGTTTATGCCATCGCGTTAGGAAAACCCAACGATGGTAAGCTCAAAATTACAAGTTTGGCTCAGGGCAGTGCGCTTTATCCCGGAGGTATCGCCAAAGTAGAAATGGCCGGCACAGGGCAAGCCTTAACAATTAACAGAGACGCAACTGAATTGAGCGTTACCTTGCCCGATAACGTGGCTGAACAGGTAGCTTATTCGCTTAAAATATTCCCGGGATAAGTTCGATATTTAAAATGCAACCGATAAAAAAAACAGCTAACCTCCTTGTATGAATAAATATAATGTGCGCAAAATTCTTGGTGTTTTCACATTAGGGCTCACATGTAATTAGTCGGGTATTGCCAAGCAAATCGGTAAATGGCGTGATCAAGGCGGCGGGACTTACCGCAACCTGATCACGCCATTGGATTAAAGTGACCTGGATATGATTAGGGTTGGCAGCGATTATTATTTGATCTCGTGCACGTTCCACTTTACGCCGGGCATGGTTATCCTGCATTTAAAGGATATGGCGAACTTTGAAACACCTGGTTATACAGTAGATGACCTGCCGAATTAGAGAGGGTGCTCATTGAAATTAAGTTTATTAACTAATTAAGGTTATACCGAGATAATTCGGAACCGGAAAGTTATGAATGCTTCCAAGCAAAATATGCAAGTGTTAATTTGCTTTCTGTCCCGGGTATAATAATGATATTTATTGATTCACTGATGCTTATGTATAAATTAATTTAAATTCAATTCCATGGCTTTTATTTTCTTCCGGTAAACTAACGGTGTAGTACCGGTAATTACTTTAAAAGCACGGTTAAAATTGGATATATTATTAAAACCAACAAAGTTACACACCATATCAACGCTTTCTTCAGTTTTCTGTAGACGCTGGCAAGCCTGGCCTATTCTTATTTCCGATAAAAGCTCAATCATACTTTTACCTGTTTTTTGCTTAAAAAATCTACAAAAAGCATTTTTGTTCATATGTATAAGTTTTGCTACTTCTTCCAACTCAATTTGCTCACGGTGTTTTTTTATCAAATAATCCAGAATAGTATTTATTCGTAAATTATCCTTTTCATTGGTATTCGTAACAGATTTTTTATAGGCTAAACTTGCTAACGAAACATATTCTGTTGATATGGATATGTGATGTAACATTTTCAACAAATGAATTATTCTTTCTGCATCATCCATTTTCCCCATTTGATGCATAAACTTGGTGATTAAAATTTTCAAATCACCAGTTAGCCTTATTCCTAAAGCTGACATCTCGTGCATTAAGTATTTTATGGACTTCATTTCTTCCATATTTATTAAATCCTTGCCAGCAAAATCCGGTAGAAATTTAACGACGATGGCCCGTGCTTTACTTTGGTTGTGTTCCTCAAAAAAACATTTATCATTTTTCCATACATGTGGCAAATTACTCCCCAAGAAAACCAGGTCCCCTTCTGCAAAGTTTTCTATGCTATCACCTACCAGGCGTTGACCATAACTTTCTAATATCAAAGTAAGTTCAAGTTCAGGATGATAATGCCAGGGATTATAAAAAAAAGCATATTCCCTGTCGTCAAAATCTATACTGCTGTTATTATGCCTAATTCGGATTAATGCAGGTTTCATGATATCAATTATTCGATTACAAATTTTCCGATTGCTCTATCCAAATGCACATACCCGCCGTCGACGTGTATTAATTGTCCGGTTGTGTGACTTGATCTTCCTGACAATAGGAACACAACCATATTAGCTATCTCTTCCGCAGTGGTCATTCTTTTTTCAAGGGGAATTAAATCCGTGATCTCACTTAGCTTGCTTTGGGGATCAGGAAATTTATCCATCCAGGTTTGATAAGATGGCGTAAAACATTCAGCAACAATAACAGAATTTACCCGGATGCCGTATTTCAATAATTCTACTGCCCATTCTCGTGTAAGCGCGTTACGTCCTCCATTTGCAGCCGCATAAGCTGATGTTCCCCCTTGACCGGTTTCTGCAGTTTTGGAACCAATGTTAACAATGTGCCCTTTACTAATTTTTAAATATGGCAGAGCGTAATGGGCGAAAAGATAATAATGCACCAGGTTACTGTGAATGGAAGCCATGAACTTTTCATAATTACCATCTTCTAAGTTAACTGCATCATTTACTCCTGCATTATTTACAAGCCCGTCAATACGGTGGTAGCGTTTTACAATCTCGTCCACTGCGGTTTTACATTCCTCCGGGTTCGAAAGTTCGGCTGTTATCTCACAGCCTCTACCACCCCTGGCAATAATGTCACTTAACGTTTTCGTATTATCAATTTTATTGCGCCCGATAATAGCGACTATAACTCCTTCGGCAGCCAGCACATTGGAAATGCCATTTCCAATACCTTTTGCACCGCCGGTAACAATGATCACTTTATCCTTCAAATTTAGATCCATATTCCTAATGACTTATTTATAATTCAATTCTGATGCAATGCTATAACTTAATTCAAGCCAGATTTACCTTTTACGTCTATAAGTATTTTTATGAAGTCGCCAGGTTTATCGTTCCAGTCTTTAAGTGCCATTGCTGTTTCTTCTATGGGGTAAATTCTACTTATTAGTTTTTCGGTTGGGATGGTTCTACCTTCCAGCATCTGAATAACGGGTCCAAATTCAAACAGGGCATTACGACTGCCGCAGATGTCTAGTTCTTTTTTTACAAAGAGGCTGGTATTAAAGGAGACGTCGTTTTTAGCATATCCTACATAGACCACCCGCCCGGCAAAAGCGACCGCTTCTATAGCAGCGGTATAAGTTACCGCAGAGCCTACAGCCTCAATGCATACGCTTACCCCGTCACCATTCGTTATCTCGCTAACTCGTTTTAAAAGATCCGATTCACCCGCATTAATAATGTGCGTTACTCCGAATGATTTAACAAGGTTTAACTTTGCTTCATCCAAATCAGAAGCAATAACGGTGGCCCCTTTTCGAACCGACGCCAGTATTGCTCCTATGCCAATCATTCCACAACCAATTACCAATACGGTATCTGATTCTGATACATTTGCACGGTTTGCAGCATGGTATCCTACACTTAAGGGTTCAACCAATGCGAACTCTTTATTACTAAGTATCTCGCTTTTTAGTATTTTACTATAATGAACAGCAAAGTACTCGCTGAGTGCCCCATTTCGCTGCACGCCAAGTGTCTGATTAAATTCGCAGGTATTTACTCTCCCTACCCTACAGGCCGGGCAAACACCACATGCTGAATATGGGTTAACCGTAACATGATCGCCAATTTTAATGAAGTCGGGCACATGCGCTCCTTTACATGCAACAATGCCACTTGCTTCGTGACCCGGAATGACCGGATAAGTAACCAATGGCAACAATCCTCGATAGCTGCTTAAATCACTTCCGCATAGCCCTATGTATTCAATCTCCAATAGCACTTCATCGCTGTTGACCACTGGTTGAGGCACCTCAATTATTTTAACCTTACCAGGACTTTCTATAATGACGGATTTCATGATTTTATGTTTAAGTAATAAGCTATTGTTTCGCGTATGCCATTGCTTTTTAATATCGCGCAAAATTGGACGACGGAACTTGCCAGTTCCGGCAGGGATGCCAACTCAGGAGAAAATATCCTTTCATTACCCAGTATTTTAGTAACAGCATTTATGGCCAAATCATTATCCATCCAATTGATATGTTCTAAAGCGGTACATATAAAATCGGCATGTTCATCGCGGTACGGATAGCGAACTCCATCCCGTGATCCATAATAGGCACAGCCTTCTTTTTCTTTCGGAGTGTAAAACAAAAAAAACGAAGCCAGTCCGATTAGAGTTAAAGGAGGATACTGGCCATAAGCATGATAGTATCTGATGATGGTTGTAGCATTCCTGCTATTCATTTTACTCGAACTCTGTAAAACAATATTCAAAAGTTTGTATTGCACAAACGGATTGCCAAACCTATCTAATACGTCATCCGCAAAAGCCCGGGCATTTGGGCATTGATCAATTATGGTAGGGATAATTTCCTCATCGATTAATCGTGTGGTGTACCCGGCAAATAAATTATCAGTCACGGTATCAAACAAGGTGTTACAACCTGCCAAATACGCGGGCGAAACTACTATGCTATTGCTGCCATTTAATATGCGTAATTTTTGTTCCTCATACCCGGCAATATTCTCTGCAATAATTACCCTTTCATCATTTAGCGCAAAAGGCAATTTTGCTTTAACAATGTTGTTCCCTTCAATTGCCCAAAGCAAGTATGGTTCGGCTTTAGTGTGTAAATGATCAACATAGCTTAGCGCATTATCCCACAAAACAAGGTCGTCTTTTTCTGATTTTCCAGGCACAATGCGGTCAACAAGCGTATTACAAAAATGATTACTTGTGCTCACCCAATCCAAAAATGCAGGTGGCAACTTGTTGTTATCAGCATGTCGCAATATAAACTCCTGTAAAAGCTGGCCATTATGACTTCGCAGTTCGGTTGGTAAAATTACCATGCCTCTATTTTCGTCGCCATTAAATACGCTGTAACGACGCCATAAATAAGCGCATAGCTTTGCCGGAAAACTTTTTGGGGTTTGGTTGTCAAATACCTCTTCAACAAAAACCAACCCGGCTTCTGTTGTGTTGGATATAACTATTTCAATTGATGGATCTGCAGCGCATTGCAATATTTCCCCCCAGTCATCATGGGCGCTAAGTACACGGCTTATGCAAGTTATCAAATGTTTTTGTTCAACTATTTCCCCCAGGTGCAGCCCTTGTTCAATAACCGTATACAAATTATCTTGTTGTTCAAACTCTGCAACATTGCCATCTGTTGATTTTATAACCACAACACTGCCGTTAAATATTTGCTTTTTATTGGCTGCGTCAATCACATAATCCACTAATCCACGTAGTAATACCCCGGTTCCAAATTGGATAACTTTCTCAGGCAGGTTTAAAACATCCTGATTCAGCTTAAAAGCATCAGGGTTATCAGCGATAAAAGCCCTGCATAATAATGGCAACTCGATGTTCTTTACGTTCATTTTAGTTGTTTCACACAGGTAAACAGGCAGGCCCAATAGGCTCAAATGTCTTATAGTTTAAAATAAATTCACGGTGCCCTAAATCTTCTGAGCAGCTCTTTTGTCCACCCGCTACCGCTATCACCTTTTCAATTATTTCCTGGCCTACGCTATCAATTGTAGCTTGTCCGTACAATATCTTCCCAGCGTTAATGTCCATATCATCTTTCATACGTTCATAGGTTTCCGGATTGGCGCATATCTTGATAACCGGTGAAATGGCCGAGCCCACAACCGAGCCCCTGCCTGTAGTAAATAAAATGATATGGCAACCACTGGCTATCATTTCAACTACTTCAGAAGTATCATTAATGTTAGGAAATCCAAATTTAGGGTCGCCGTCCGATACGACATCCATTAAATAAAGCCCACTTACTGTCGGCCTATCGCCGGGCTTTATCAAACCGCTGATGGCAAGGTTGCCGCTTTTACAATAAGCACCCATTGATTTCTCTTCTATGGTGGTCAATCCTCCGTCAGCATTTCCGGGCGAAAAACTGCCATGCCCCATTCTGGTATAATAAATGGCGGCTTTTTCAACGGCTTGTTTCAACTCAACACCTAACTCCGGGGTTTTGGCGCGCTGGCTCATAATATTCTCCAAACCGATCATTTCACCTGTTTCTTCAAACATACATATGGCCCCATCTAACACCAGGCGGTCAAAGGCACGTCCCACAGATGGGTTAGCGGTTATTCCACTGGTAGCATCGCTGCCCCCACAGATGGTGCCTATAACCAGATCGTTAGTAGTTATGCCGATCCGTTCAACGGTATCAATGTCTACAAGTGCTTTACTTATCCAATCTTTACCGGCTTCTATCGCTTTTTTCGTGCCGCCTATTTGTTGAATGATGATGGTATATACAGGTCGGCCAGACCGCTCAATATTTTCCTGAAGAATTTTTCGATTGAAACTCTCGCAACCCAATGACAATAAAAGTACGGCACCGACATTGGGATGTGTACAGATCGCGTTCATAATCCTGTCAGCGTATTGATTGGGGTAGCACCCCGAAAAGCCGATAACCTGCACTTCCTGCCCATGAAAATAAAATGCGATCTCTTTTGATACATGGTGGGCACATTCTACCAAGTAGACAATCAATACGGCATTCCGTATCCCTTTACGCCCATCCCTGCGTAAAAACCCTTTTAAGTTTGAATTATTGTCCATTTTTAAATTGATTGTCCAATTGGAATGTCGGAATATAATCGCTTTTCATATTGTGGAGGTGTACATGACTGCCGGTTTCAATATCCTTAATGGCCGAACCAATGGGTACGCCATATTTGATGACCAACTCATTTTTTTGAATTTTTTTTGCCGCTACTTTATGACCTAATTCAATGTTGGCATGATATAGAATGACCACACCATCAATTTCTTCTTCATCGCCTGCAGTAATCGTTTTCCGGATGACAAGCACATTATCATCAGGGTGTATTTGCATCAATTTATTCATGTGTTATTTAATGACTTCTAAGCATGTTAACCTCTTCAACATCAAGCTCCCCTTTTATTTTCGACCCTGAAAAGGCATAGTAAGTTATGTAAATGTATCCTGCCAATGGCACTATCATGGCAATAGCCATACTTTTAGCGCTCTCGGCAATAAGTCCCATAATCGGTGGAAAAAACGCACCGCCCACAATAGCCATTACCATAATTGAGCCGCCCATTTTAGTATTCGACCCTAATTTGCGTATACTTAAAGCAAAGTTTGTTGGGTACATTAACGACATAAAGAAGCTGGTAAAAAATATGGCCCAAACACCAAGTGTTCCTGGCATAACAATGGCAATGGCAACTAATAGAATATTCAACATGCCGTAGATACCCATCAGCCTGCTTGGTGAAATATACTTCATAAAATAAGTTGCTGAAAAGCGGCCCACGCCAAAGGCTATAAGTGTCCCCGTTAGAAAGTATCCGGCTATTTTTTCTGGCTGACCGGTATAATCCTGTACATATTGTATAAAGAAACTCCAGGTACAGGTTTGTGCACCACAGTAAAAGAATTGTGATAGAACCCCTTTATAAAAATAAGGATATTTTAAAAGATCACTGGCCTTTGCTTTCGGGTTTGTTTCAGCTGATATTTCATCTCTTACTTTAGGGAATTTGGTAAGCATTATTAAAATACTCCATACTAAGGCAAAACCTGCAAGTATAAGGTAGGGCATCACAACGCGCATGGTTTCCTCATGCAGATAGGTTGCATATTCACCCGTTCCTTTCATGGCAGCAATTTTTGCAGGATCATGCTCAATTCCTGACAGGATAAATATGGTACCGATTAATACGCCTAAAACTGCCCCGATTGGATTAAAGGCCTGAGAAAAGTTAAGTCTTCTTTCTGCGGATTGTTGATTGCCAAGTTCAACTATAAATATATTGGCACCTGTTTCTAAGAAAGTTAAACCGGAAGCGATCACAAACAAGGCAAATAAGAATAAACCATATTTGCCAGCTATAGCTGCCGGCCAGAACATAAAGCATCCAATAGAAAATAACAAAAGCCCAACTACCAGTCCCACCTTATAAGAAAAACGTTTCATGAGCAATCCAGATGGAACGGCTAAAATAAAGTACCCCATATAAAATGCGGACTGTATCAATCCAGCCTGAAATCTTGTTAGTTCGAACGATTTCATGAATTGTTTGATCAATACATCATTCATATTATTGGGTATACCCCAAATTAAAAACAACATGGTTACCAACGTGAATGGCAACAGGTTTTTGGGCGGAATAAAGCCCAATAGCTCTTTTTTCTTCATTAATGAGTCAGACATAAATAGTATTAATTTAGCGATAATTAGTAGTTAAAAATAGCTAATGAAAATGTATTTCGTCAAAGATAAAGCAATTATAATGATACTTTTATGTACAAATGCCACTTTTTTACTACTTTTTTCTTTATTGCTAATATTTCATCAAAAGTTGCTAATAAAGAATAAAAATGAATTAGATGTTTTAAGTTGCTTTACATTGAATTTTTGAAAGACCAATTGACTTTTTAGTCTTAATAGGATATACCTAAAATGAATTTAATTATTTATTAACCAAGCTGGGCTATGTACAACTTCAGATGAATAAACGTATGTCACAAACGAGGAGAAAATTTTTTAAAGCCGGAGCAATTGCCGTGGGAGGTTTCACCCTGAGCAGAATGATGAACCAAAGCGCAATGGCACAAGCGATATGGCCGTATTCAGAAAATCAGGTTTCGGGGCCGTTTCAACCCACCGAGGAATCCCTGAAGCAATATAAATGTCCTGACTGGTTCCGTAATGCCAAATTCGGTATATGGGCTGTTTGGGGGCCTGAAAGTGTGCCGATGCAGGGCGATTGGTATGCCCGCAATATGTACGATGAAGGCTCGCGTCAAAACAAATTTCACGTAGCTACTTATGGACATCCGTCAAAAGTTGGGTTTAAGGATATTATCCCAAAATGGAAAGCTGAAAATTGGGATCCGGATGCTTTAATGCAACGTTACAAAAATGCGGGTGCCAAATATTTCTGCATGATCGCGATGCACCACGATAACTTTGACTGTTTTAATTCTAAATATCAAAAATGGAACGCCGTTATCGAAGGGCCGAAACGCGATATCGCCGGCGAATGGCAAAAAGCAGCAAAAAAGCATGGTTTGAAATTTGGGATGACGGAGCACTTGGCGGCAAGTTGGTGGTTTTATGGAACTGCAAAGGGCGCTGATAAAATTGGGGCAATGGCAGGCGTTCCTTATGATGGAACCAACCCTGATTATTCTGAACTTTATTGGAAAGGCAATGAAAAGGTTGAGGGGCACTATTATATACCAAATGCACCTGACTTTGTAAAAAAAACATGGTATAATCGTATTAACAGTATGATAGAACGCTATCAGCCTGACTTGCTCTATTCTGATAGTCCTTTGCCATACCCTGATGAATATGGTCGTCAATTATTGTGTAATCTTTATAATGCAAATACCAAGGCAAATAAAGGTAATGTGGAAGCGGTATATAATTGCAAGCAGGATTCTGACGGCAAATGGGTCCGTGATCTGGAAAGGGGAGTAAGGGACAATATTCACCCGGAACCTTGGCAAACAGACACCTGTGTAGGCGAGTGGTATTACAGAAGTTCTTTACTTGAAAACCACAAATACAAAAGTACCGAATCCATCATTCATTTGCTTACGGACATTGTGAGTAAAAACGGTAATCTCTTGTTAAACTTTCCATTAAAACCAGACGGTACGCTTGATGAAGACGAATCTAAGATATTGGATGAGTTGTCTGTATGGATGCCTATAAACGGTGAAGCAATTTTTGATACCCGGCCATGGAAAGTGTATGGCGAAGGACCGTCCTTAACTGAAGTACCCAAGGAAGGTCAGTTTGGTGGTGTGGCCGATACACGTAGCAAACCATATACAGCTGATGATATACGTTTTACGACAAACGCAAATACGCTCTATGCGATATTTTTAGGCTGGCCTGACGGATCAGAATTTAATATTAAATCATTATCTCCCGCAGTCGGCCAAATATCAAGAGTTACTTTATTGGGTCAAAAAAGTAAGCTAAACTGGAAACAAACGGCTGATGGATTAACGATAAATAAGCCTGAAGATAAGCCTTGCAATTACGCATTTGCCTTTAAAGTGGAAGGTTTAAAATTAGCATAACAATTAAACAAATTAATATAAGCATGAAACTTTGGAGTACTGACGACGAGCTTTTTAGCCTTGCTAAGGCCGAACTTTTTCCGGCATTGGTTGGCGATGTATTAGATAAAGCAGGGTTGCTTCACCAATTTTTGCCGCCAGTAATCAAACCGGTGGGTAATCACATGGTGGTAATTGGCCGGGCATATACAGTATTGGAGGCAGATGTTTTTGAAGAGATGCCAGATGTGACGAATAATCCGGTAATGAATAAACCATTCGGATTAATGTTCGAAGCCCTGGATCAACTAAAGCCCCACGACGTTTATATCTGCACAGGCGCATCTCCCGCCTATGCTTTATGGGGGGGCTTAATGAGTACGAGAGCACTTTTATTGAAAGCCGCCGGGGCAATTGTAAATGGCTATTCCAGAGATACCAATGAGGTGTTGCATTTGGACTTTCCCACATTCTCTATCGGTACCTACGCTCAGGACCAGGGCCCGCGTGGAAAGGTAATTGATTATGGCGTACCCATTAAAATAAATGGTGTAAGTATAAAACCTGGGGATATCGTTTTCGGGGACAGGGATGGAGTTGTGATCGTACCTATACAGGTTGAAGAAGAGATTTTTACGAAAGCCCTTGAAAAAGCACGGGGAGAAAAGCTTGTTAGAAAGGCTTTACAGGATGGCATGAGCACAGTGGAGGCCTTTGAGGTATTCGGGATCATGTAAAAACAACAAATGTAGTTAAAGAGAAGAAATTATGCTACAATGAACCTATCAACAAACCAATTATTGCTTATCCTAAATATTAAGATCATGAAGGAATAAAACCGACGTTTCTCTAACGAAAAGAAAGAGTGATTGTGACACTCTTTCTTTTACACCCCGCTACTCAGAGAATAACACCTTACTAAGGTGATTGGGGTTTTTGTCTCATTTTTTAACCAAATAAAACATTCTAAATGTATGAATATTTATTTACGAACATCAAACAACTGGCAAAGAATTGCTAAAATAACTTTCAGCCAGCTTTTAATTACCGTACTATTTTCGACGGTCACATTTGCCGGTTCGGCATATTCTCGACCAAAATCGAAGGTAATCAATTTGAAAATTGAAGTTGCAACAGTTACCATTACGGGAAAAATTACGGACGCAAATGGCCTTGGCCTACCGGGGGTAACCATAAAAGTTAAAGGAGCCAATTTTGCGGCGGCAACGGATAACCAGGGTAACTATGCAATCACTGCTCCTGATTATAACGCAACGCTGATCTTTACCTACCTCGGATATACCAGCAAAGAAGTAGCGGTAGGCGGGCAGCAGATACTTAATGTACAATTAAAAGAAGAGAATAAAGCGTTAAATGAAGTTGTAGTAATAGGCTACGGCACCCAAAAGAAAGTGAACTTAACCGGTTCTGTATCCAGTGTATCTTCTGCTGATTTGGACAACCGCCCGATCACCCAGGGATCGCAGGCATTAGCTGGCTTAGCATCTGGCGTACAGGTACAACAGGGCGGTAGCAGGCCCGGTAGCGATGGTTCGTCGGTAACCATTCGTGGTATCGGTACTTTTAATTCAGGCCGCAGCCCTTTAGTACTGATCGACGGAATTGCCGGATCTATTGATGATGTCGCGCCTGATAATATTGGTAGTATTACAGTATTAAAAGATGCAGCTTCTGCTGCTATTTATGGTAACCGTGCGGCCAACGGTGTTATTTTGATTGAAACAAAACGTGGTAAAGCTGGCGCAACACAGATCGGCTATAACGACTACTTCGGATGGGAAAAAGTAACGCAATTACCACAGTTCGTTAATTCAGCTACTTATGCGCAACTAACCGGGGCAACGCCGGATGTAATTGCAAAATATGCTGCTGGTAACGATCCTGATAATTATCCAAATGTTTATCACTTAAAGAATTTGTTGAACACAGGTTCAGGTTTCCAACAATATCATAATCTAAGTTTTTCCGGTGGTGAAGGAAAAAGCACCTATCTGCTTTCAACCAGTTACCGTAACGATAATGGCCTTACAGCCAGAACCGATAATACGCGTTATGACATCCAGGCTAATATCGATAGTAAATTAAACGATAAGCTAACATTGAAAACCAGCCTGCTTGGATTTTCACAAACCCAAAATCAACCGCAATCAAATGCGGCAGGTATCGGAGGCATTATAGGGTACGCCGTCCGTGAACCGAATACTTTCGCCGGGCTGAAATCGGACGGAACCTTCGGTCACCAAAATTTTTATGCGCCCGAAGCCTGGTTGGCCAGTCCCGGATTTAACAACTTCAGGGCAAAAAATTTCTACGGCAATATGACGCTGAGTTGGGAGATTCTTAAAGGGTTAACCTTAAGCGGTACAGCAGGTTATCACTATTACACAAGTGTAAGTACAACCTACGTCGCCGATACTTATCTCGATGCAACCACCTATGTTGGTCCTAATAGCCTAAGCGATTCATTTATTGATGGTCATGAAGTAACGCTAAATTCGTTACTTAAATATACCCGTTCTTTCAAAGATCACAATTTCACTGTGCTATTAGGTTATTCACAGGAAGAGCATCGTGATGATGCATTTAGTGCATTCCGTGATAAATTCCCTAATAACTTATTGTATCAGTTAAATGCCGGTGCGACCACCAATCAGCAAAGTAGCGGTTCTGCAAACGAGTATGCTTTTCAATCCTATTTTGGCCGCTTCAATTATGATTATAAGGGAAAATACTTATTTGAATTTGATGCCAGGGATGATGGTTCTTCCCGTTTTTCGCCTCAAAACAGATTTGGCTTTTTCCCTGCAGTATCTGCGGGCTGGCGAATATCAGAAGAACCTTTTATTAAAAATAACGTCAACTGGATCGATGAGCTAAAGGTCAGGGCTTCTTACGGTTCACTGGGAAACGCTAACATCTCGAATTATCCGTATCAGTATGCCATCAGCACCAGCCCTAAATATAATTTTGGCGGGACTATAGCACCTGGCGCGGCCGTGACGGCGGCTTCCAATGTGAATATACAGTGGGAAACAACGACTTCAACGGATGTTGGTCTTGATTTTAACTTATTTAAAGGAAAGCTGAACGGCACCATTGACCTATATGACCGGACGGCAAAAGATATCCTGTACCAGGTACCGGTATCAGGCACGCTCGGGTTAAGTGCGCCGACTCAAAACGCCGGCTCACTTCAAAATCGCGGAATTGAAACCAATCTAACCTATAATGCTAAAATTGGGAAATTGACATTGGCCGTTTCACCAAATTTTTCCTACAACACGCAAAAGGTGATCAAAATCGCAGGGGACCTGCAATCTGTTATACCAAACTTTTTCCTGGGTCAGCCTTTGAACCCAATTTATGGCTACGTAGCCGACGGTATTTTTAAAGATGCGGCCGATGTGGCTTCTTATCCTACGCAGCCAATTGCAGGTAAGCCGGGTGTGATCCGTTTCAAAGATATCAGCGGCCCCAATGGGGTGCCGGACGGTAAGGTTGACGCGACGTATGATCGAACAATTATAGGGTCTAAAAATCCAACAACCTCTTATGGTCTCACCATCAATGCAGGCTATAAAGGATTTGATTTCTCCGTATTATTTGCAGGTTTAGGTGGTTATACGGAGCAAATGGGTTCGTATATGGCTTTCGCCTATTACAACGGCGGCAATATCCAGCAATGGCAAGTCGATAATGCCTGGACAACTGATAACCCTAACCCCAATGCCAAATACCCGCAGATCACCAATTTAAGCGCGGGTAGTGAGAATGTACAAACGAACTCTTTCTGGAACAGATCAGGCACTTTCTTACGCCTTAAAAATGCCCAGATCGGCTATACTTTACCAACTACAATTATACAAAAACTGCATATCACTAAAATAAGGCTGTTTATCGGCGGGCAAAATTTATTTAACTGGAACAATTTTTATCCTGGATGGGACCCTGAAAATATGCAGGGCTCCGGTGACCAGCCGAATTATTACCCGCTTACGGCGATCTACACTTTTGGTGTAAATGTGAAATTTTAAATAGTTAGTTACATTTTTTTAATCATTTAAAAATGAAAAAGAGATATTTTAATGGGATAACGCTTAAGACAGGTATTATTTTAAGCTTATTGGTGGCAGTGAACATGGGATGTCAGAAAAACTTGTTAGATAAACAACCTTTATCATCAATTTCAGATGCTACCTTCTGGAAGACTGCAAATGATGCTACTTTGGCATTGAACGGCGTTTATGATACTGGTTCCGGTTATACGCAATATAATTTCTGGTGTGGCACATCGATGGTTAATCTTGACCTAATGGCAGGCGACGGCTCTGAAAAGGAATCCCTTCCCGATCATGTTACTGACGGCACCCTAAACCCGAGTTATAGTGTTACCTCCAGCTATTATACACAAACCTATACGCAAATCGGACGCTGCAATAATTTCCTTGATCATATAGGGCAAGTAACGATGGATGCCACACAAAAGAACGTAATGATTGGCGAAGTGCGCACATTGCGTGCCTACGATTATTTCAACCTGGCTCTGTTTTTCGGCGACGTACCGCTGATCCAGCATTTACTTACTACAGACCAAGCGAACAGCGTTACTCGTACTCCGAAAGCTGACGTGTGGGCATTTTGCGAATCAGAACTTAAAGCCGCGGCCACAGTATTGCCTAACTCTGTTCCCGATGCCCAACAAGGCCATATGACTGCAGCCAGCGCCCTGGCTATATTAGGCAGGTTACAAATGGCAGAAAAGAAATGGACCGAGGCGGCGGCAAGTTATAAAGCGATCATGGATATGAATTATTATATCATTGACCCCCGTTACCGCGAGCTTTTCCAGAACGCAGGGGAGTTAAGTCATGAGATCATAATGTCAATGCAATACGTTAAGGATACTTATAATCATTCATTGTTTCAGTATTTGACTCCCGAAACCTGGAGCGGATGGCATCAGTATTCGCCTTTTAATGAATTGGCCAAAGATTTTGAATGTACAGATGGGAAGACTATAGATGTATCGCCTCTGTACGACAAAAACAATCCATACAACAACCGCGATCCCCGCCTTGATTTCACATTGATGATTTCTGACCGCACCGTTTTCAGAGGAAAAACGTATTCAGCCAAGCCGGGAACGACCCTGCAGGACAGGTTGGACGAATATCCAGGCATTTGGAGCGGTTATGCCATCTATAAATTTCTTGAGGACGATCCTACCCTCGGTTCGGTATCCAACGATGGTAATAATTTTACCATAATCCGATATGCTGAGGTGCTATTAAGCTATCTGGAATCGCAAATAGAAGCAGGTGTTCCTATAACCCAAACACTGTTAGACGCTACTATTAATAAGGTACGCGGAAGAACCGCGGTACATATGCCCGCGATAACGACCACCGACCCGGCAACGCTAAGGACAATTATCAGGCGCGAACGCCATATCGAATTTGCCTTTGAAGGACTTCGTTACTATGATTGTCTGCGCTGGGGAATCATTGGAACCGAAAATAACAGGCAGTTCACCGGCATGAAACTTACAAATACACCCTCTACCTATACCGCCTTTCCAGTGGATGCCGATGGTTATTTTATTTTCAAACAAAGAAGCTTTATTACCGGCAAAAATGAATTATGGCCAATACCGCAATCGGAGCGTGATTTAAATAAGAATTTAACCCAAAATCCAGGGTATTGATATAACTGCCGAAATTATACTAAGGGAGTAAAAATCTTCCTTAGTTTTTTAACCCACAACTCAAATGAAAAGAAGAACTTTAATAAAAGGAATTGCCGGAACAGCATCTGCTTTGTGGTTGACTCAATTCACAAAAGCTTACGGCTATGCGGGAAATAGAGATCTTTCTACTAATGATGGAACATTTAAACCCACCTGGGATTCATTAAAACAGTATACCGTCCCAGAATGGTTCAAAGATGCCAAGTTTGGAATGTGGGCACATTGGGGACCGCAATGTCAGCCAGAACATGGAGATTGGTATGCAAGAAATATGTACCAGGAAGGATCTGATAAATACAATTTCCATTTGAAGAAATACGGGCACCCATCAAAGTTTGGATTTAAGGATGTCATTAATGAATGGAAAGCCGAAAACTGGAATCCGGATGAATTAGTGGAATTGTATAAAAATGCCGGTGCCAAATATTTCTTTGCATTAGCTAACCACCACGATAATTTGGATTTGTATAATAGCAGGTATCAGAGTTGGAACAGCACACGGTTTGGGCCTAAGAAAGACATTATCGGTGGATGGGCTAAGGCAGCAAAAAAGCATGGATTGAGATTTGGTGTAAGTATTCATGCTGCACATGCCTGGCGCTGGATGGAAGCCGCTCAGCTTTCCGATAAAAATGGTCCCTTAGCCGATGTATCCTATGATGGAAAGCAAACGAAAGCAGATGGAAAAGGAACATTTTGGGATGGATATGACTTACAGGATCTGTATGCCCAAAATCATCCATTAAGTGCCGATAGCGCTGATTTCTCATCAATACACAAACAATGGGGCTGGGATAATGGATCAAATATCCCAGACAAAGCATATTGTGAAAAATTCTTTAACCGGACTATGGATTTGATTGATAAATATGAACCAGACTTAATCTATTTTGATGATCGGGTTTTACCGCTCTACCCCATCAGTGATGCCGGATTACGTATCGCCGCCCACATGTACAATACCAGCATAAAAAAGCATGGCAGGCTTGAGGCGATATTAAATGGGAAAATTTTGGATACTGAACAGCAAAAATGTATGGTTTGGGACATCGAGCGCGGACAAAGCAACCAGATCGAACCCCACGTATGGCAAACGGATACCTGTATCGGCGACTGGCATTATGACCGTCGCATATATGATAACAACAGATATAAAAGTGCAAAAACTGTTATACATACGCTTGCCGATGTAGTGAGTAAAAACGGTAATCTACTTTTAAATATACCTGTGCGGGGGGATGGTACGATTGATGACAAAGAAAGGGCCGTGGTAGCAGGAATAACAACTTGGATGAAAACCAACAGCGAGGCTATATATGCAACCCGTCCCTGGAGCGTTTTTGGTGAAGGCCCTGCCATAGCCACAGCTGCACCATTAAAAGCACAGGGATTTAACGAAGGCAAAGGCAAACCCTTTACATCTGAGGATATTAGATTTACAAAAAAAGGGGATATTGTATATGCGATCGTTTTAGGAAAGCCAGCTGATGGCAAGATAAACATTAAAAGTATGGCTAATGAAAATAGCTGTTATCCCAGACAAATTAGTAAAGTAGAGTTAACAGGTACAAATCAACAACTGCAAATGAACCGGAATAGTGATGATCTAATGGTTCATCTTCCTGAAAACGTAACAGATCAAGTGGCTTATACCCTTAAAATTTTTCCTGGATAAGTTTAGCTTGTAAATTAAGACACTTAAAAATTAAACGATATTTAATACACCGATCCGATAATATGAATCGAAGAAAACTTATAAAAAACTTAGCAGCCGCCGTGCCGGCGCTTTATCTTGCAAACAAATTGAAAGCAGCGGATTTCTTAGCAATGCCATCCGGTGAGACTATCTCAAAAGGTCCGTTTCACCCTACCTGGGAGTCATTGCAGCAATATCAAACACCAGAGTGGTTTAGCGATGCCAAATTTGGTATCTGGGCTGTTTTTGGCCCGCAATGCCAACCCGAATTTGGCGACTGGTACGCACGGCGGATGTATGATGAAGGTGATCGTTTTTACAACTACCACTTAAAGAAATACGGACACCCCTCAAAATTTGGATTTAAGGATGTCATCAATGAATGGAAAGCAGAGAACTGGGACCCGGATAGTTTAATGAGTCTATACAAAACCACAGGTGCGCAATACTTTTTCGCTATGGTAAACCACCATGATAATTTTGACGCATTTGACAGCAAACATCAAAAATGGAACTCCATGAATGTCGGCCCTAAAAAAGACATTATTGGCGGTTGGGCCAAAGCTGCTAAAAAACAAGGAATGCGATTTGGTGTAAGTGTTCATGCATCGCATGCGTGGACATGGATGGAAACCGCCAAGCGCGTAGATAAAAAAGGTCCTTTAGCGGGTGTTCCATACGACGGTTCTTTTCAAAAAAAAGACGGCAAAGGCCTTTGGTGGGACGGTATGGATCCCCAGGAATTATACGAGCAGAATCATGAGTTGAGTGTGGGTAGCGACATGATCAACAACATTCATAAACAATGGCATTGGAGCGATGGTGCCAGCATACCTTCTAAGGCCTATTGCAATAAATTCCTGAACCGTACTATTGACCTCATTGATAAGTACGATCCAGATCTGATATATTTTGATGACTTTGTTTTACCCTTATACCCCATCAGCGATGCGGGATTAAAAATAGCTGCGCACTTCTATAATAATAACCTAAAAAAGAGAGGTAAACTGGAGGCGGTCCTAAATGGAAAAGGGTTAGATGAAATACAGAAGAAATGCATGGTATGGGACATTGAAAGAGGCACAAGCAATACACTTCAACGATTACCCTGGCAAACAGACACCTGTATAGGCGATTGGCATTACGACCGCACCATTTACGAACAGAACCGTTACAAAAGCGCTAAGACCGTGATACATGATTTGGCAGATATTGTGAGTAAGAATGGCAACCTGCTGCTCAGCGTTCCAGTAAGGGGCGACGGAACCATTGACGAAAAGGAAACCGCCATAGTAAATGGCATTGCCGATTGGATAAAGCTGAACGGTGAGAGCATTTTTTCGACACGGCCATGGAAAGTATTTGGTGAAGGCCCGGCACAAGAAAAGCCTGTAGCACTTAGTAACGTGCTTGGATTTAATGAAGGTAAAGGTATACCATTTGGTAATAAAGATATTAGATTTACAACCAAGGGCAATCTATTATATGCAATTGTATTAGGCTGGCCTGATGATGGAAAAGTGCTGATCAAAAGCTTAGCGACAGACAGTAAACTCCGCCCGGAGCCGATCAGCCGGATCGATTTATGCGGCGGCCCGTCATTACAATTTGAACGCAAGCCAGAGGGGTTGGAAGTAAAAATACCTGTTGACAAACCTGCAACCAGCTATGCTTTTGCACTTCGTATCTCTTAATCTGCTTTATTATGCGCTATAACATCATAATTGTGCTTTTTATTTACTTTCTATACTGCGCCCCGGCTAACGCACAACAAACTGCCAAATGGGGCGATCAGGGCGACGGTACTTATCGTAATCCTGTGCTTCCGGCTGACTTTTCCGATCCTGATTTTATTCGTGTTGGTAAAGACTACTATGGCATATCGTCCACTTTACAGGAATCACCGGGAATGGTTGTGATCCATTCCAAAGATTTGGTTAATTGGGAAATTGTGGGGCACGTGGTGAGCGATATTTCCGTTTTGGGTGATGAATTGAATTGGGATAAAATGCTCGGCTATGATCAAGGGATCTATGCCGGCAGTCTTCGGTTCCATAACAACAAATACTATGTCTATTTCACCACCAAAAAAACTGGCTGGTGGGTAGCCACTGCCGAAAGGCCCCAAGGCCCCTGGACGGTTGTGCAAATGAAAGACATGGAAGGGAAAGCGCTTTCGGGTTATGGATGGGATGACAACTGCCCGCTCTGGGATGATGATGGCAAGGCCTATATCATTGCCTCCAATTTCGGTAAGCCCGAGTGGTGTCCAAGAATATTTAAAATGACTGAAGACGGTACACGACTGCTTGACGGTCGTATCGCAGACAAATCCGAAAATTCAAAATATCTCGATATCATTGGTGGATATATCACACACCCTTACCGAACCTCGGAAGCAAATAAAATGTTTAAGCGAAATGGTTATTATTATTTTTACTTCAGTGAGGTTCGCAAAGCCTACAATCTTAAACCACGTATTCCCGTACTGTTACGGTCGAAAAATATATACGGCCCTTATGAGTTGAAGGAACTATTGTATTCGCATGGCCCTGCAGTGGACAAAGAACCCAATCAAGGTACAATCATCGATTCCCCTGATGGTAAAGATTGGTTCTTTCTCACTCATCACGGCACGGGTGATTTTTCTGGTCGTTTTTTGAGTTTACTACCTGTGAAATGGGTAGATGATTGGCCGCAAGTTGGCGAAGACACGGATCATGATGGTATTGGAGAAATGGTTTGGGGGCCATTGCCAAAAGTTATTACCGGAGATAACAATATTAAGATGCAATCCAGCGATGAGTTCTCTTCGGCGGAATTAGGTTTTCAGTGGGAATGGAATCATCAGCCACGGGCAGATAGATGGTCGCTGACGGAACGCCCTGGCTATTTGCGCTTAAAAGCCTTTAAGCCCCTTGAAGCGGATAATTTTTTTAAAGCTGGTAATACCATTGGCCAACGCTACTATCGGAGTGAAAAAGGCATTGCCATATTCAAAATGGATATTTCGGGAATGAAAGAGGGGCAAGAGGCCGGAGCTGTACACTACGATGCAGGAAAAGCATACGCTTCTTTAGGTGTTATATTTACCGATGGGGTTAAAAAGCTTGTTTACAAACAAAAGCAAGATAAGCAACCTGTGGTTATTATACCGGGAGTTACTATTCCTTCAAAAACAAATACAATTTATTTACGAACTACCGTAGATTTTAACGGTGTAGCTTATTTTGAATATAGTTTTGACGGTAAAAATTTCGAAAAGCTGGGTGGTAATTCTCAATTCACCTGGGCATATTACCGTGGCACAAATCTGGGTATTTATAATTACAATAATAAACTTGATGAAGGTTTTGTAGATATAGACTGGTTTCATTATCTTGTAAAAAAATAAATAAGAGGGTGCGGCGGTGTCAGTGCCAAACGTAACAGCGATTTCATTATCGTCATGCGTTGAGACTCCCGGGTTAACTATTTTGTATCCTGCCAAAGTTTAAAAAGCATTACTCCATGCGGGGCGACGGTAAAAGTGGTCTTTTTACCAAAATTCGGAATATCCTGCTGCCGCCAAAGGTCGCGTGCCTTGGTTACGCGGCCAATACCATAATAGTTTAGCTTTTTTGTATTGGCAACTATGGCATTATCGCCACGGTTAAATATCGCAAGTGCAACGGTGCCATCGGCCAGTGGTTTTAACAGATAATCGAGGGTGCTGTTTGTTCCCACACGGGTTGCCTGTGCGCCCAATTCATCCTGATCTATCGCTAATACCTCGTCGTTGGTTAACAGACCAAGTGTAAAATTGTCCAGCTTATCTAAATCACATCCCAATATCAGCGGCGCCGAAAGCATACACCATAAACTGATATGGCTATATTGCTCATCGGGAGTAAGCCGGGTAGGCTTCACATTAGGCCCCCAGCCTACATCACCAATCACCAGCATATCCGGATCGTTCCAGTGGCCAGGGCCCGCGAAAGGAGCCCACATATCCTGGGCAAAGCCTATCTCGGAAATAGAAAAATGCCAATCAGCATCGCCATCGCGCCAGGCATCGTAAATATCACCGGTAGTGCGCCAGCTTTCGGCATATTTTGTATAGGCGTTAGCGTCTTTAATTTTGCCGCTGTTGGAGAGGCTGAAAACCATATCGCGATGTGTTGCTTTAAGGGCATCACTCATTTCCTGTACATGCGGAACATCAATGTCCCAATCGTATTTTAAATAATCAATTCCCCAGGCGGCCCATTGTGAGGCATCATTTTTAGCAAATGAAACCGAAGCGAATTTATGTCCCATTTTCTTCCACTCGCCGGCAGTTGTTTCAGCACTGCCACCCGGGTACTTGGCGTACGACGTTTCCCAGGGCGTTGAATAGATGCCTGCCTTTAAACCCAACTGATGAATGGTATCAACAAGCCCCTGCATATTCGGAAACTTTTCGTTGCCCTGCATGCCCATTGTTTTGCCACCGCGTTTTCCCTGCCACCCGTCGTCCATATTGATGTAGGTAAAGCCATGCTGACTTAAACCGCTTTTTACCATGACTCTTGCTATATTTTCAATTTTTTGTTTGATCAATCGCATCGCCAAAGCAGTTCCAGCTGCTCCATCCCATTGGTGGCGTAAGGGCGATACGGTCGCCAACAATAATTTTAAAGGGTTTTTCGGCAGCACCTAACGCGTTCGACGCTTTCAACAGCATAGCATATTGTCCGGGTGCATTTAGCACACCTTTAATAATTCCAGTAGTTGCATCTATTTTCAGGCCCTTTGGCAAGCCTTCTGCCGTAAATTTCATCGGACGGTTTCCGGTAGCAGGGATGCCGTAAATTAAGGGTGAGCCGGGTCGAACTCCAAAAACCCGGGGACCATTAATTCGAGGTGCTGTGGATGACCCCGTCGACAAACTTTTAGAGGTATCTTGAGCAAATAAAAATAAATTGCCGCTGCTACCTACCAATAGAAAACACAATAGAAACTTAATAAATATCTTGATCATATTTGTGGGTTAGTGGCGTTGTAAACCACCATTTTATAAAACAAATATAAAGCTATTAATACTTTATAGGAGCTTCTCAGTAATAATGCTTTAGCGCACAGGTACAATTTGTCAGCCGTCGTTTTTTGTTGGTTTAGGCGAACAATATAAACAACCCAGGTAAAGAGGCGTGCGGAGAACACCAGTTTCGTAACACTCAAGGCTTACCATGCCAAAGCAGGATAAACTTAATATAATTATATCAGGCATTAATTACTTTAATGACGCATATACTTTTTCGCTTTACCCCATTTAACTCAATAGTGATACTAAAATGGAAAATTACTTTGTTTATTAATTTCGGAATAGCTGGTAGTTAATCTTCATAAATTATTCGTAGTTGAGAAACTTTCCGGCAGCACATGCGTGAAAGATGTGAAGGAAGGAACTCGTTCCGAACACGCTTGAATAAGCCTATGCGGACAAATCGCCATTAAATTGACCGTGGCAAGTGTACCAAACAAACCAGTCCATATTCAACAATGTACCAACTGCCTTACATCCTAAATCCGTGACTTTGCTTATGGCTTTGTTGCTTTTCCTGCTCTTGTTTTCCCTGTTGCAGCAATTCCTGTTTCTGCTGTTTTTTGAGTTCCTGTTCTTTTTTTTCATCGGTCTTTAATTCGAGTTTTTGTTCGTAGGTGCCATGTTTTAAAGTATTGGCAAACCGGAACGTTTCCCAAAGTTCTCGGTCATAATCAAATGCTTTATCAAATTGCTTTTCGGCTGTTTGTTTGAACGCCACGCGATTAAACTGTCCGACCTTTAAACTATGCGCCACGTTCCTACCGCGCGAATTATTTAGGGGGCTTAAACGGATACTATCGGTAATATCTTTCCGGCTTACGATAACCTGTATATGCATTTGTTCTCCTGGTTTGGGTTTGCCTCGCTTTACAAGCCCTTGTTTAACTTCCTCGTCCTTATGGTTATAATAGCGGTGGTGTTCCAGTTTGCCATAATATAAGATGTCCTGGTTACCTCTGACAAATTCCTTTTTAAAGTTTTTGGCATATTCATCCATCACCTGGTTGGCGTAGTCTTTGAATTGTTGCCTTGCGCCCTCTTTTCCAAACTGCGCTTTCAGGAAACGTATTTCATGTTCGCTGGGGCTGATATTGATCAAAAAGAATTTAGCCTCCTCTTTGGAAAGCTTGGCCACATTTTTATCAATACCCCTTCTGACCTCGTAAGGCTGGATTTCCAGACTCTGCTGATTGAACCAGTATTCAGGCTCCATAACATTGGCTAATCGGTTCTCTTTTTCCAGATAGCTGACGAGTTGGCCGCTACTGCCTTTATTATTACCCGCTTCGCTGGTGGTGATGTTGATGTGCATGATCCGATTACCTCATCATTTTTAATTCCATCCGGACGTGTTCCGCCAGATGATCCTTTTCAGACTGCTTTGGCATCATACCCATGTGTTCACGGGTTTTAATATAGTATTCTAGGATCTCGGAAAATCGTTTTTTTAAA
>Ga0164242_10000142_pt1 | contig 87584 bp, 80 predicted proteins | sample OricomgcompostMG_FD_108783 | JGI IMG/M metagenome (GOLD analysis project Ga0164242, IMG submission 108783) | Miracle-Growth compost microbial communities from Emeryville, California, USA - Original compost - Miracle growth compost (MG) ...
CCGCGCGAGCTGATCGAGCAACTCGATGCGCTGTTCGCGCATCACGGCGCGCTGGAGGACGCAGTATGACGAAGCGACGTACCACGGGGGCGCGCGGACCGAAGGACGGCATCGGCGTGACCGGCGATCTGTTCGGGCAACTCGATGCCGGGCAGGACGAGACACCAGAGGAGGCGGCGCTGGGCGCCGCGCCACCCGAGATGGTTGCGCAAGCAACGGTATGCGAAACCTCGGCGCAGATGCTCGGCACTCTCGGCCGTTGGGTCGAGCGCGGCTGGCTGCGCCCCCTCGACGGCGCCTTCGCCCGCTTTTTGCTGGACGAGTCGCCCGCTGCGCCGCCGCTTTTGTTGCTGGCCGCGGCGCTCGCGAGCCATCAACTGGGACGCGGCCATGTTTGTCTCGACTTGCAGGCGACGCTCGACGATCCGGCCTTTGCGCTTTCGTTGCCGCCCGACGGCCCGCAGGTGCTCACCGACGAGCCGCCGCTGCCGCCTGCGGAGGCGCTGGCGGCCGTGACGCTCACGCAGTGGCTGGGCGCGCTCGACGTGCCCGAGCTGGTCGGGCGCGAGCAAGGCAGCACGCCGCTCGTGCTGGCGGGGACGCGTCTTTATCTGCGCCGCTACTGGCAATACGAGCAGGATGTGCGCGCGGGCATCGAGGCGCGGCTCGCGCGCGGGGCCCGGCTCGAGGCCGAATTGCCCCCGACGCTCGCGCGTGCGGCGCTCGATGCGCTGTTCGCGCCGCGCCGTGCCGATGCGAAAGGCGCGGACTGGCAGAAGCTCGCGTGCGCGCTCGCGGCGCGCAGCGCCTTCAGCATCATCACGGGCGGTCCCGGCACCGGTAAAACGACCACGGTCGTGAAGCTGCTCGCGCTATTGCAGACGCTTGCGCTCGGCCCAGCGGCGGCGAGCGGGCGGCCGCTGCGGATTCGCCTCGCGGCGCCCACGGGCAAGGCCGCGGCGCGCCTGAACGAATCGATTGCCGGCGCCGTTGCGCGGCTGCCGTTCGAAGCGCTCGCGCAGCAGGTGGACGCCGCCGCGCTCGGTCGCGCGATTCCCACAGTGGTGACGACGTTGCACCGTGTGCTGGGCACGCGGCCGGGCAGCCGGCGCTTTCGCCACGATGCGGGCAATCCGCTGCCCGTCGACGTGCTCGTGATCGACGAAGCCTCCATGGTCGATCTCGAGATGATGGCGACCGTGCTCGATGCCTTGCCGCCCACCGCGCGTCTCGTCCTGCTCGGCGACAAGGATCAATTGGCCTCGGTCGAGGCCGGCGCGGTGCTGGGCGAGCTATGCGAGCGCGCGCGCGAAGGCCACTACACGCAGGCATCGCGCGACTGGCTCGAGGCCGCGACGGGCGAGCGGATCGAAGCCGCCATGCTCGATGCGCGCGGCACGCCGCTCGACCAGGCCGTGGCCATGCTGCGCGAGAGCCATCGTTTCGCATCGGAAAGCGGGATCGGCGCGCTGGCCGATCTCGTCAACACGGGCGACGCCACGGGCGTGGCGAAAATCTGGCGGCATGGCTACACGGATCTGGCGCGGCTCGTCTGTCCCGCACAGGACGATGCGCCGCTGCGTGCGCTCATCGTCGACGGTGTCGTGAACGCTGAGTCCGACGAGCCCGAAGCGCGTGCTGCGCGCGATGTGCCCACGGGGGGCGTGCTGCGGCGCGGCTACCGGCACTACCTGGTCACGATGCGCGCCTTGCGCCCCGCGCCGGGCGCGTCGCCCGATGCGTTGGCGCAATGGGCGGCGGCCGTGTTGAAGGCGCATACCGAGTTTCAGTTGCTATGTGCGTTGCGGCGCGGCCCATGGGGCGTGGAAGGGCTCAACCGGCGCGTCGCGCGGATTCTGCAGGAGGAGGGGTTGATCGAACCGCTTGGCGACTGGTATGCGGGCCGGCCGGTGCTCGTCACGCACAACGACTACGAACTCGGCTTGATGAACGGCGATATCGGTATCGCGCTCGATCTGCCGGTGGAGGCGGGCGCGCCGCCGGTGCTGCGCGTGGCGTTCCCGGCCGGTGACGGCGCGGGCGGCGTGAAGTGGGTGTCGCCGAGCCGTTTGCAAGGTGTCGAGACGGTGTTTGCGCTCACCGTCCACAAGTCCCAGGGCTCGGAGTTCACGCACGCGGCACTCGCGCTGCCCGATGCGTACAGCCCGATCCTCACCCGCGAACTTGTCTATACCGGCATCACGCGCGCGCGCGCCTATCTCACACTGGCGCTGCCCGAGGGACGTTCGGTGCTCGACCGCGCGGTGCAGGCGAAGGTCCAGCGCGCCAGCGGCTTGATGGCGGGTCTTGCTTTCGACGCTGCGGCGCAATGAAACCGGACAGCGGAGCGGGCATTTCCTATCCGATAAAGAGAAAAGATGGGGGGCGCCCAGGTCGGGCTGCGTGGGTCGGGCCGCGCAATGAAATTTGCGCGGCCCGAGCAGAGTGTTCCGATCGGAAATCGGGAAAATTTCCGGCGTGTCGTCAAACGATCGTCAGCGTGACGTCGATGTTGTTGCGCGTGGCGTTCGAGTATGGGCACACGATGTGGGCCTTTTCGACGAGTGCCTGAGCGGCCGCGCGGTCCATGCCGGGCACGGAGATGCGCAGCTCGACTTCGATGCCGAAGCCGTTCGGAATCGCACCGATGCCCACGCGGCCGTTGATCGAGACGTCGGCCGGAAGGGCGATCTTGTCGCGCGCGGCCACGAACTTCATCGCGCCGATGAAGCATGCGCTATAACCGGCCGCAAACAATTGTTCGGGGTTGGCGCCGTTGCCGCCTGCGCCGCCCAGCTCGCGCGGCGTGGTGAGCTTGAAATCGAGATTGCTTTCGGGCACGACGGCGCGGCCGTCACGGCCACCGGTTGCGGTTGCTTCTGCGGTGTAGAGCACTTTTTCGATCGACATGACTGACTCTCCTGAGTGAGCGATGCAGCTAGCGCGCTGCGGGGGTTGAATCATTAGTCGTCCAGACCGATGGCGGTCTTCGCGACAGACTGTACTGCAACGTTACAACGACGATAGCGGTCATTCGTGGCGTACGCATGATCGCTGCCTTTCTTGTGGTATCTATCGATAGATAGACATGGGGAGCAGCAGAAAGTTACCTTACTCCGCCTGCTTCCAGTTGTTTCGCGACTTACCCTATCTATTAAAAGATAGATAACGAGCGCTGTAAAAAGGCGGCTTGCCGCCTTCGTTCAAATGTTTCCGATCGTCCCCATCAGGACGTTGCCATCAGGAACCGGCTTTCCACATTGCCTCCACCTCTTCCAGACGCGCCTTGGTGTGGAACAGACGGCTTGCCAGCACGCTGCCCTGCAGCGCCGCGAACAACGTGCGCGCCGCGCTTTCGGGCTTGCCTCTCGCCACCAGCGTGCCTTCCTTGACACCTTGCGCCAGCACTTTCGCGAGCCACGACTCGTTCGCGCGAAAGAATGCCTGCACCGCCTGGCGCACCGCCTCGGGCAGCGTCTCGATGTCGGCGGCCAGCATGCCGCACAGGCAGATCTGGTTACCGTCGCCGAGCGTCTTGCCGAACAGCCGCGTGTACGTGGCGAGCTTCTCGTTCGCCGGCAAAGCCGCATCCACGGTCTGCAGCCCGCGCATGACCTCGTCGCTGTACTGGTTCACGGCTTCGAGCACCAGGTCGTCTTTCGACGGGAAGTAGTAGTGGATGCTCGAGGTTTTTACGCCCACGAGTTCCGAAAGGTCGCGATAGCTAAACCCGTTATAGCCGCGCAACATCATCAAGGCGATGGCGTGGTCGAGCACCTGTTCGCGCACTGTCAGCTTCGTTTCCATGGCCGTGAATTTATCTACTGGAAGATAGATTGTCAAGTGCCGATGCGAAAAATAGTTTCCTTTGTTATCGGCGCCCGTTCATCCCGCCACGTCACGGCGGACGCCGAACGGGATGGTGCCGTGATAACGTACCCGCTCGTCGCGACCTGAACAGGAATGGATCAAGATGATTTCGCACGTCTACATCGGAATTAATGACTTCGACTGCGCTTTCAAATTCTATTCGAGGGTCATGAGCGAACTGGGGCACAAACTGAAGTTCTGCGAACCGGAAAAATCATGGGCAGGCTGGATGGCCGAGGGTATGCCGCGACCGCTCTTCCTTATCGGCTGGCCGTATGACGGCAACCCGGCAGCACGCGGAAACGGCCAAATGGTGGCGTTGCTTGCCCCTGATCGTCGTTCGGTCGATACCGTCTACGCCAGCGCGCTGGCACATGGCGGCTCCTGCGAAGGCCCTCCCGGTTTGCGGGCGCACTACCACCCGAATTATTACGGGGCGTACTTCCGGGATCCGGAAGGAAACAAGATTTGCGTGTGTTGCCACGATCCCGTGAAGCCGTAGATTTTCAGGCGCGCCGCCGAAGTGAGAGGGTTGCAGCGGCCCGGTCAGGGGCGCTTCATGACCGGGTGCCGGCGTGGACCATCGCCTTCACGCGGGAAGCGCTGATATGCCGAACCACGCAGCAACGCGCTCGCTCGCCTGATCGAGGCTCTCGAGTATCGTCAGGCTAGCCCCGATGACTTCGGTTGACGGCTGCTTGAGGTCAGGCACCGTCACGACGGGTATCCCTGCCCGATGGGCGGCAAGCACACCGTTCTCGCTATCCTCGAACGCCAGGCACTGCCCCGGCGATTTCCGCAGACGCGCCGCCGCAAGCTCATACACGGCAGGATCCGGCTTGCCGCGGGCGACTTCATCGCCTCCGGCAATCGCGCCAAAAAAATCGAGCACGCCAACCCGTGCAAGCCGGGACCGAATCTCCTGGCCACTCGATGACGAGGCGACCGCGCATGGGACGCCCGCATTGGCCAATGCGGTCAGCAGGCGCTGGACTCCCGGTTTCAGCGGAAATACCGGTGGGGTTGCCGGAGAGTGCAGACGCTGCTGGACTTGCGCAAGCGCTTCCTGAAAGACCGCTTCCGCGCCGAACATCCCGGCTAGCATCCTGTGGCACTCGGGCAGCGACCTGCCGATGATCCCGACATAGTCGACAGGGCGGATATGAACCCCGAGCCCGTGTCCGACGGCTATCCACGTGTTCATGATCGTTCGCTCCGAATCGATCAGTAGGCCGTCCATGTCGAAAATTGCCGCAGAGAACATATGCAAGAAACTCGAGTGCTTGAAGGGGGCTGCCACTATAACCGCCCCGGGCGAGGAAGTCCGCTGCTTGCGCTCGCCCGCGATCCGGTCGGTGGTCTAGAGCGGTTCTTCGTGCGAAGCCGAAGGGCCGACATATTCGTAACGCGCCGTGTTCACGTGCGAGATGCGCAGCTCGACAGGCTCTTGATGATAGGAGTACGCAATCCGCCGCACTTCGAGCAACGGCGTACCCGGCGCAACTTCGAGCAGCTCGCTCTCGATTTCGTTGGCCGTCGCGACGCGCAAGCGCTCTTCGGTTCCGACCACGTTGATGTGGAACGCGTCCTGGTAAAAGTTATAAAGCGTGCTGGGCCGCTCGCGCAACGCGGCTTCGGTCAGTCCTGCGAACCGTTCCTCGGCCACGGTGATGTTGTCGATCATGACGGTCTCGTCGTGTAGGGCCAGCCGGTTGACGAACGAGAAAACCCGCGCATTCGGCTCGATGCCGAGCACCGCGGCGACTTCCCGCGTGGCCTTCGCCTTCGTGAACGACACGAGGCTCACCGTGGGGTAGGTTTTCTCGCCGTCCTGGCGTACCACACGAAAAAAACGGAAGAAGTAGCGGTCGCGCTGGTGCTGCGCGACGAAGGTGCCGAGCCCCTGGTGGCGCACGAGAATGTTGTCCGCCACGAGTTCGTCGATCGCCTTGCGCAGTGTCCCGATCGATACGCCGAAGCGCTCCGAAAGACGCTTTTCCGAAGGTATCGCCTCGCCGCCTTTCCATTCCTTGGCCGACAGTGCGGCGAGGATGCCGTTTTTCACTTCCTTGTATCGCGTTCCCCCAATGACAGGCGTGCTTGCCACGCCTGCCGGATGGGCTGCGCCGTTCTTCATGGTGTTCATGGCGGTGTGCTCCCTGCGTCGTGCAGTCCGGACTTTGTTGCCCCCATTCTACTTGAACTGGCTTATCCAACACATATAGATGATATGGTTGACATGGATGATTGAGGTGTCTAAGATGCACAGCATGGCGATGCGCCAGACCCCCGTGAACAGAATTGGAGACATTCAAATGAGCCAGGCAGCTCAAGCAGCGCAGCAGGGTGATTCAACGGCGGCCCAAGCCGATTCCGCACGCAGGACGATCCACATCGTGCTGCACGAGGCGAAGGACACGGTTGGTGTCGCGGTCGTCGAGGGCATCAAGGCCGGCACGCAACTGAACGCGTGGATCATGGACGAGGACGAAATCGTCACGGTCGTCGCGAAGCAGGACATTCCGATCGGTCACAAGGTGGCGCTCAAGGAAATGGCCGTGGGCGACACCGTCTTCAAGTACGGCGTCGATATCGGCAAGGTCGTGGCGCCCATCAAGGCGGGCGAGCACGCTCATGTCCACAACATCAAGACGAAGCGCTGGTAAGCCGCCGGCGAGCCTGCCAGTCGAACCCCTCCCATTCAGAGAGCAGAGAGAGACACCATGAGCGTGATTGACCAGAACACCATTTTCCGCGGCTATCGCCGCTCGAACGGCCGCGTCGGCGTGCGCAACCACGTCATCATTCTTCCCGTTGACGATTTGTCGAACGCCGCCGCCCAGGCCGTCGAGCACAACATCAAAGGCACCATGGCGTTGCCGCATCCGTACGGTCGCCTCCAGTTCGGCGCGGACCTCGATTTGCATTTCCGCACGCTGATCGGCGCGGGCTGCAACCCGAACGTCGCCGGGGTGATCGTCATCGGCATCGAAGAAGGCTGGACCAAGCGCGTGGTGGACGGCATTGCGAAGTCGGGCAAGCCGGTGATGGGCTTCGGCATCGAATTGCACGGCGACCACGACACGATCCTGCGCGCTTCGAAAGCCGCGAAGGAAATGGTGCAATGGGCGACGACGCTCGAGCGCGAGGAGTGCCCGATTTCCGAGCTGTGGGTGTCGACCAAGTGCGGCGAGTCGGATACGACCTCGGGCTGCGGCGCGAACCCGACGGTGGGCAATGCGTTCGACAAGCTCTATGGGCTCGGCACGACGCTCGTGTTCGGCGAGACCTCGGAGCTCACGGGCGGCGAACAGATCGTTGCGGCGCGTTGCGCGAACGATCAGGTGCGCGAACGCTTCCAGTTCATGTTCGACCGCTATCAGGACATGATCAACCGCTGGAAGACCGACGACCTTTCCGAATCGCAGCCGACGAAGGGCAATATCGCGGGCGGGCTGACCACGATCGAGGAGAAGGCGCTCGGCAATATCCAGAAGATCGGCAAGAAGTGCCGCGTGGATGGCGTGCTCGACAAGGCCGAGGAACCGGCGCATTCGGGCCTGTGGTTCATGGACTCGTCTTCGGCGGCGGCGGAGATGGTCACGCTCTGCGCGGCCTCGGGCTTCGCCGTGCATTTCTTCCCGACGGGGCAGGGCAATGTGATTGGCAATCCTATCGTTCCGGTCATCAAGATCTGCGCGAACCCGCGTACCGTTCGCACGATGAGCGAGCATATCGACGTCGACGTATCGGGCCTGCTGCAGCGTGAGCAGAATCTCGATCAGGCGGGCGACAAGCTGCTCGAATCGATGCTCGCGACCGCGAACGGCCGCTGGACCTCGGCGGAAACGCTGGGCCATCGCGAGTTCGTGCTCACGCGTCTGTTCGAAAGCGCCTGATAGACGCAAGCCGTACTTCGCGGCCCGCCCGGGCGGCGGGCCGCGAACACCGTTTCGTCGCGGTTCCATCGTAGTTTCATCGCAGTCTCATACCAGGCAGCAGCGAGTGGAGGAGACACCACCTTGCGCGTGCTCAGACATCTTTATGCCCAGGTCCTCTTCGGACTGGCGGCCGGTATTCTCGTTGGCTATTTCTGGCCGCACTTCGGCATAGCCATGAAACCCTTGGGCGACACGTTCATTCGCCTGATCAAAATGCTCGTTACGCTGGTGATTTTCTGTACCGTGTCGCTTGGCATTGCACGGATGGAAAACCTCAAGCATGTCGGGCGAGTGGGCGTCAAGACGATCGTGTATTTCGAAGCCGTGACGACGCTCGCGCTCGTGATCGGTCTCGTGGTGGCGAACGTGCTGCATCCGGGCGAAGGGCTCAATATCGACCCGGCCACGCTCGATACGCAGGCCGTGAGCCACTATGTGAGCGAAGCGCACGCGGCAGCGTCGCAAAGCTTGCTGGAAGAGCTCGTGCCGAACTCGGTGGTCGGTGCGTTCGCGCACGGCAACCTGTTGCAGGTGCTGCTGTTTTCGGTGCTGTTCGGTGTGGCGTTGTCGCTGATGTCGCGCCGCAGCCGCTTCCTCTCGCGCGTGATCGAGCAGAGCGGCGAGGCGCTCATGCGCATCGTCGAAATGATCATGCGGCTTGCGCCGCTCGGGGCGTTCGGCGCCATGGCATTCACGGTGGGCCGCTATGGCATTGGCACGCTCCAGCAGCTCGGTTTGCTGATCGTGTGCTTCTATCTGACGAGCATCCTGTTCATCGTATTGGTGCTCGGCACGATTTGCCGCTGGGCCGGCGTCGGTTTGTGGCCGCTGCTCAATTATCTGCGCGAGGAGCTGCTGATCGTGCTCGGCACCTCGACCACGGAGTCGGTGCTGCCGCGCCTGATGGACAAGCTCGAACGGCTCGGCTGTCCGAAGCCTGTCGTGGGTCTCGTGTTGCCGACCGGTTACTCGTTCAATCTCGACGGCGCGGCCATCTATCTCACGATGACGTCGCTCTTCATCGCGCAGGCCACCAATACGCATCTGTCGCTGCTGCAGCAGCTAGGCTTGCTCGCCATCCTGCTGTTGACCTCGAAGGGCGGTGCGGGCGTGGCGGGCGCGGCGCTGGTGGCGCTCACGGCCACGCTTGCCACGCACAACATCATTCCTGTTGCGGGCATCACGCTGATTATCGGCATCGACCGTGTGCTCAACGAGATTCGCGCCATCGTCAACATGATCGGCAACGCGGTGGCGACGATCGTGGTCGCGCGCTGGGAGGGCGCGTTCGACGCCGAGGCCGCGCGCAAGGTGCTGGCTTCGCCGCGCGCGCTGCCTGGCGAGAGCGACGCACAGTCCGAAGCGGCCGAGGGCGTCAACGAAAGAGAGGCGCCGGCTTACGCACAGGAACGCCCGAATTGAAATCCGATCGCAAGAAAATCGTCATCAGCGAGTTCATGGATGCGTCGGCGGTGGATGCGTTGCGACGTCATTTCGACGTGCATGCGCAAGCGTCGCTTGCCGACGAACCCGAGCGGCTGCGCGATCTGCTGGCGGACGCCGACGCGCTGATCGTGCGTAACCGCACGCAGGTCACCGGCGCGTTGCTGGACGCTGCGCCGCGTTTGACCGTGGTCGGGCGGCTCGGTGTCGGGCTCGACAATATCGCGCTCGGCGCGTGCAGGGAGCGCGGCGTGCAGGTATTTCCCGCCACCGGCGCCAACGCGGCGGCCGTGGCCGAGTACGTGATCGCCACCGCGCTGATGCTGCTGCGTGGCGCGTACCTGTCGAGCGCGGTCGTGGCGCAGGGGCAGTGGCCGCGCGCCGCGCTCTCGGGTGGCCGCGAGGCAGCGGGCGGCACGATGGCCGTGATCGGCTTTGGCGGCATCGGGCGGCGCGTTGCCCAGCTCGCGCGCGGCATCGGCATGCGGGTGGTGGGCCATGATCCGCAAATTCCCGTGGATGCGCCCGTCTGGCAGGAGACGAATGCACAGGGCATGTCGTTCGACGACGCGCTGCGCGCCGCCGATGTCGTGACGGTTCACGTGCCGCTCGTCGAGAGCACGCACAATCTGCTCGGCCCGGCGCAACTTGGGCGACTCAAACCCCATGCAGTCCTGATCAATACGTCGCGAGGCGGCGTGATCGACGAAAGCGCCTTGGCCGATGCGCTCACGCAGGGGCGCCTGGGCGGCGCGGCGCTCGATGTATTCGCCGACGAACCGCTCAAAGCGGGCTCGCCGCTTGCGGGTGCGCCGAACCTGATCCTCACGCCGCATATCGCGGGCCTGACCGTGCAGTCGAACCAACGCGTCAGCACGCTGGTCGCATCGCGCGTGACGGAGGCCTTGCTCGCGGGCGAGCATCAATCAAGGATAACGAAGGAATGCTGATATGACGCGGATATCGACCGATGATCTTGCCGATCTCGCCACGCGCACGATGCTGGCCGCCGGCGCCACGCCGCGCACGGCGGCGGCCACCGCGCGCGCGCTCGTCTATGCCGACGAACGTGGCTTGTCTTCGCACGGCGTCGCGCGCTTGCCGATGTATGTCGCGCAGTTGCGTAACGGTCGTGTCGATGCGAAGGCCAGTCCCGCCATCGTCGAATCGCGCGCTGCCGCGGTGTTGATCGACGCCGCGGACGGCATGGCGTTTCCGGCTTGCGAACTCGCCATCGAGACGCTCGTGAGCCGCGCGCGGGAGCACGGCAGCGCGGTGGTGAGCGTGACGCGCAGTCATCACCTCGGCGCGGGCGCCTGGCATCTGGAGCCGGTGGGCGCGGCCGGAATGGTGGGGCTCGCGTTCAGCAATACGCCCGCGGCCATGCCGGCGTGGGGCGGGCGGCATGCCGTGTTCGGCACCAATCCCGTGGCGGCCGTGTTTCCGCGCCGCGACGGCGAACCGTTGATGATCGACCTGTCGTTGTCCAATGTCGCGCGCGGCAAGATCATGGTGGCCGCCCGCGAAGGCAAGCCGATTCCCGAGGGCTGGGCGACTGCGCGCGACGGCCGGCCGACGACCGACGCGAAGGCCGCGCTCGCAGGCATGATGCTGCCGTTTGGCGGGGGGAAAGGCGCGATGCTCGCGCTGATGGTCGAATTGCTCGCGGCGGCGCTGGCCGGCGCGAACTTCGGTTACGAAGCTGGCTCGTTTCTGACCGGGGAGGGCGAGAAGTCGCGCGTGGGCCATTTGTTCTGGGCAATCGATCCCGGTGCGCTGGCGGGCAATGCCGTCTACCTCGCGCGTGTCGAGGCGTTGATCGAGGCGATGCTGCAAGACGCCGAGGTGCGCTTGCCGGGGCAACGCCGGGCCGGTCTCGCGGATCTCGCCGTGCGCGACGGCATCGAGATTCCCGATGCCCTGCTCGATCAGTTGCGAGCGCTGGCGGCGTGAGCGCGTGCCTGGATTGCGGCGATCGCCGCGCGCGTCAGGCTGCGGTGAAGTAGCGCTTGATCGCGCCGGTGAAAGCCGTACGGCTGTGCTTGACGCGTTCGAGCAGTCCCACGTGGCGCCGCACGTCGACGCCGTCGAGCGGCATGACCTTGATGGCGCGATCGTTGTCGAAATCGACGTTCGCGAGTTTGGGAACGATCGAAATACCGAAGCCCTGACGCACGAGCGCGACGATTGCCTCGACCGAGTTCAGTTCCATGGCCTCGTTGATTTCGACCTTGCATTGATCGAGCACGTTCTGCACGAGGTGCCCGGTCCAGGTGCTGCGATCGAAGCGCATGAACGGCGCATGGCGAAGGATTTCATCCTGCGCCGGCGGCAAATCGAAATGCGGGGCGGTGGGCATGATGAGAATCATCGGTTCGGAATAGAGCGGTGTCCAAAGCAACGTGGACGCCAAAGGATGCGGCGATTGCGTGACGACCGCCGCATCGAGTTCGCCGACTTCGACCTGGTGGGCGAAATCGCTGGACATGCCTGCGAGCAGATGCACGTCCAGACGAGGATGCTGTCGGCGGATCGACCACAAGGCGTCTGCGAATGCGCCCATCAGCGCGGAGACGAGTGCGCCTGTCACGACCGTTCCGGACATTTCTCCGCCGCCCACGGAGACTTCGAGAAGCTCGTAACGGCGCACGATTTCTTCGATCTCGGGAATGAGCGCGCGGCCAACGGGATTCAGCACGGCGGCGCGTGCGTTGCGGTCAAAAAGCTGAACATTGAGATCGCTCTCGAGCGCGCGGATCTGCAGGCCGACGGCCGCCGCGGTAAGGCCAACCTTGTTGCCGGCGGCGGCGAAGGTGCCGCATCGAGCGACGGAGAGAAATATTTTGAGGGTGCGAATGGATGGCATTGCTCGCGTTTTGCGGAGAAAACAGGCATCTGTGCGATGTCCGAAATGATACGCAACCTAAAGCATTTCCTGGCCTCAGGAAAACCATTACTGCGTTTATCTTTAGCAAGCCGCAAGTGACAATGGACGCAGCAGCGCGGCCGAAAATTCAGGCGCGTTGCGCCACTCGCAGCGCCCCCACTTCCCCACAACGCTGAACCTCACATCGAGGCCCTTCATCGATGACAGCCTGGTTGAATGCGCACATTGCGGCCTGCGCCATCGGATTCGGCGCCGGTTCGATCGCCGTCGCGGGAGGTGTGGTGGCGATCGCGTATCTGGTGTATGGGCTGACGGGTTTTGGTTCGTCCATCGTCGCGATACCGTTGCTGACACAACTGATTCCCTTGCGTACGGCAACGCCCGTGATGCTGGTGCTGGATCTCGTCGCCGGAATGCTGGTGGGCATGCGCAACCTTCAATCGGTACAGAAACAGGAGCTCAAAAGGCTCGGGCCATGGCTGTGCATGGGGCTCGTGCTGGGCGTGAGCGTCCTGGTCTCGGTGCCGGAAAAGCCCCTGGAACTCGTGCTTGGCGTGTGCCTGCTCGCTTACTCGCTCTGGAAGGTCTGTTCGCGCGGCGAGTTTCGCGAGATAGGCAGGCGCTGGGCGCTGCCGCTGGGTTTCTTTGGCGGATGCCTGACAGCAGTGTTCGGCACTGGCGGACCGGTCTATACGATTTATCTGGCCGGCCGTCTTCGCGATCCCGACCAGCGGCGCGCAACCATCAGCACGCTCATTACCGCAACGGCCGTTGCCCGGCTGGTTCTCTTTACCGCTTCCGGACTGTATAAAAATCCTGCCGTTTTGCCACTAGCGGGCTTTCTGCTGCCTTGCGGCGCAGTGGGATTGTTCGCGGGGGCGAGGCTACGCAGCGCCATTTCGGCGCCGCGTGTCCTGACGCTGCTCTGGATCGTCCTGATTATCGCGGCGATCAACTTGATCATTCGTTCGGTGCCTGCTTTGTTCGGTTAGCGCCTCGTCCCGCCCGGAGCCGGCGGCCACGCTCACCGATTTATCCCTGGTTTAACTCGACAAGGAGTAGACGATGATTCACGCGGTATTGCATGAGCGCGAAGACACGGTTGGCGTTGCGGTGGTGGAGGGCATCAAGGCGGGCGTGAGGTTGAACGCCTGGATCATGGACGACGACAAGGTCGTCACGATCGTCGCCCAGCAGGACATTCCGATCGGGCACAAGGTCGCGATCGCGGACATGGCCGTGGGCGACACCGTCTACAAGTACGGCGTCGACATCGGCAAGGTCGTGGCGCCCATCCGCGCGGGCGAGCATGCCCACGTTCACAACATCAAGACGAAGCGCTGGTAGCGCGCTTATCGGAGCGCCCGATCGCGTTCGCATCCGGGCGCGATCGTTCAGCGCGATTCCACGCACGAGACAGCCTGGAACCATTCGCCCGCGAGAGGCGATCTCCACGCTGTTGCCACAACGGGTCAAAGTGTCGGGTCTGCGCGGCCCGGTCGCTTTCTCGCCGAAATCGCGTGGGCGCGATCCGAGGCGAGATCAAGGAGACACCATGTTGCGCCGTCTTTGCAAGCATATCTATGTCCAGGTCCTGATCGCCATTCTGATCGGCGTCGTCGTGGGCCACTTCTTCCCCACGTTTGCGCAGTCGCTCAAGCCCCTATCCGACGCGTTCATTCGTCTGATCAAGATGATTACGCCGCCCCTGATATTCACCACGATCGTATGTGGCGCCTCGCAGATCGGCGAAATGCGTACGTTGGGACGTATCGCGGGCAAGACCCTGATTTATTTCGAGGTGGTGACCACGCTGGCCTTGCTGATCGGCATGTCGATCGTGAATCTGATCGGGCCCGGCGTCGGCATGAATATTCAGCCAGGCACCGCCGACGTGCATGTATTGGCGCAATATCAGACGGAAATGCATCACGCCAGCGGCCTCACGGGCTTTTTCCTCAACATCATCCCGTCGAGTTTTCTGAGTCCCTTTGCGTCGGGCGACATGCTTCAGATCGTGGTGGTCGCCTGCCTGTTCGCGGTGGGATTGTCCTATATCGGCGAGAAGGGACAGCCGGTTCTGACGTTCTTCGAGTCGGTCTCGGAGGTGCTCTTCAGGATTGTCGGTTTCATCATGAAGCTCGCGCCGCTCGGCGCGTTGGGGGCGATGGGTTTCGCCGTCGGCAAATATGGGCTGTCCGCATTGAATTCGCTCGGCATGCTGCTCGTCACGATCTATCTCGCGACGTTCTTCTTCCTCGTGGTCGTGCTGGGCACCATCTGCCGGATGAGCGGTTTCAGGCTGCTTCGCTTGCTCAATCACCTGAAGGGGGAAATTCTGCTGGTTCTCGCCACCACCTCGTCTGAATCGGTGTTTCCGCAGTTGATCCGCAAGCTCGAAGGCATGGGGTGCCCGAAGCAGGTCGTCGGGATCGTGATGCCGATGGGCTATTCGTTCAATCTGGACGGCACCTGCGTGGCTCAGGTGATCTGCTGCATGTTCATCGCTCAGGCCTATAACGTGCCGCTTTCGTGGGGCGATCAGATTGGGCTGATGGTGCTTTCGATGATCAGTTCGAAAGGCGCGGCCGGGGTATCGGGCGCGGGATTCGTCACGCTGCTCGCCACGCTCACGGCGTTCAAGCAGATTCCCATCGAGGGCGCGGCGCTCATTCTCGGCGTGGACCGCTTCATTTCCGAGGTGCGCGCCGTCACGAACATGATCGGGAACGCCGTGGCCACGCTCGTGGTCTCCGGGCTCGAAAAAGAGCGCGACAACGCGCAAATGGCCTCTGTGCTGAAGCTCCGCAGTGTGCGCGGCGAGGCATAGAAAACCTTTAGCTGAACGCCAGAATTATTCGATTTTTCTTGATGAAGAATTGCTGAACAATCGATATACGAAATCCGTTTAATCGTTCTGCGTCAGCAGCTATTCGAGAGGCATCGTGAATACCGAAAAACTTCGAGTAAGAGTCTGGAGAAGCGCTACCCGGGGGCTCGTCACCTATGATGTGCCGCGTTACGAAAGTCAGACGGTGCTGGATGTCGTGACGTTCATTCAGCGGCAATTGCAGCCCGATCTCGCCTACCGGTTCGCGTGCCGCGTGGGCATGTGCGGATCGTGCGCAATGAACGTGAACGGCAAGGCGCGCTGGACTTGCCGCACGCACGTGTCGAAAGTGGCGGTGAATGACGAGCTGGAGATCGCGCCGCTGTCGAACCTGCCCGTCATCAAGGATCTCGTGACCGACATGAGCCCGTTCTTCGACAAATGGAGCCGGGCAAAGGGGCAGTTTTCGGGTAGCCGTACGCGCCACGAAGATTTCGCGAGGGTGAGCCCGGAGAGTGCGCCACGCAAGGCGGCGGACGCGGGGATCGAATGTATCGGTTGCGGCGTGTGCTATTCCTCTTGCGATGTCGTGACGTGGCGTCCGGATTATCTGGGGCCTGCCGCGCTGAACCGGGCATGGACGCTCGTCAACGACGAGCGCGACACGCAAACGATCGAGCGCCTGCGCGCCGTGGCGGGCGATGCCGGTTGTCATTCGTGTCACACCCAGGCCACATGTACGGAGCGTTGCCCCAAGCATCTCTCGCCGACGGCCGGGATTGCCGGCCTCAAGCGCATGACGATGAAAGCCGCGCGCGAAGGAGACCTGTAATGCAAGCCATGTCTCTTCGCACCCAGGCTCGGCTGTGGTACTGGCAGCGCATGAGCGCGACGGTGCTCGCGCTCTGTGTGTTCGTTCATCTCGGCGTCATCCTCTACGCCGTCCATAGCGGCTTGAGCGCAGCGGCCATTCTTGGCCGCACGCGCGGGAACCTGCTGTTTGGCGCCTTCTATTGCGTATTCGTGATTTCGTGCGCGATACACGTGCCCATCGGGCTGCTCAGAGTGGCCGAAGAATGGTTGCGCTGGCGCGGAAAGTCGGCACAGGCCGTGTGCCTGGTCTTTTCCGCCGGCCTCGCGCTGATGGGCCTGCGGGCCGTTTATGGAGTCGTATCGTGATGCGAAAGAACGACTATCGCGCCCGCACGCACCCTGCATGGTGGGCTTTTCTGGTGCACCGTCTTTCCGGCCTGGCGCTGGCCCTGTTCCTGCCGGTTCACTTCTGGGCGCTCGGCCATGCCATTGACGGAGCGGCTTCTCTCGACGGCTTTCTTCGTTTGGCCGACCAGCCGCTTTTCAAATTCGGCGAGTGGGGGCTCGTGGTTCTGCTCTCGCTTCACCTGATGGGGGGCATTCGACTTTTGCTGATTGAATTCCTGCCATGGACCGGCTTGAGAAAGAATTGGCTCGCCTTCGGTTTGGGGGCCAGCACGTGTACTGGCCTCGCATTCCTGCTTGCGCTCGTTCATTAGCGCCGGACTTCGAACGTCCGCGCCGAGCCGACCCCACAATCTGTTTGACCCATCCGGAAGAGACGGCCATGAAACTTGACCTTGATATCGTCGAGGAAGCCTCGAAAGAGTTGTATATCCGCGCCCTCAAATTGCTCCCGCCCGACGTGAAAATGGGCATCGAAAAACTTTCCGCTAGCGAAACCTCGCCGGTTGCGCAGCGCGTGCTCGAAACCATGCGGGCCAATATTCGCGTGGCCGAGGATACGGAGAACCTGCTTTGCCAGGATACCGGTATTCCCATTTACAACGTCGCACTGGGCAGGAATGTCGAGTTCGACGGGTTCGAGCTGAAGGCGGCCATTCGCAAGGGGTGCGAGCGCGCGACGAGGGAGCACCCGCTGCGCTCGTCGGTCGTGCATCCGCTCACGCGCAAGAACAATCACACCTCGTGCGGTATCGAGGTGCCCGTCATTCACGTCGACTTCACGGACGAAAACGAAACCGCGACCATCGAGATGGTGCCGAAGGGCAGCGGCTCCGAGAACAATTCGTTCCTGAAGATGGCCGTGCCGGCCGAGGGTATCGACGCGATCAAGATGTTCGTCGTCGACTGTGTGATCTCGGCCGGCGGCAAGACGTGTCCGCCGACTATCGTGGGCGTCGGCCTTGGCGGCACCTCCGATCTCTCCATCGCGCTGGCCAAGCGCGCCGCGACGCGCGCATTGGGCACCGCTTGCGCAGACCCCGAAGGCGCCGCGCTCGAACGCGAATTGAGCGCAGCGGTGAACCGGCTCGGTGTCGGCCCGCAGGGGCTGGGGGGCGATAGCACGGCGTTCGCGGTGCATATCGAACTGGCCTCGACGCACATCACGATGAATCCCATTGCGGTCAACATGCAGTGTCATTCCGCGCGACGGGCAAAGGCGCGGCTTACCACAGACGGTCTCACTTACGGATTCTGAAATGGCTCACTACGACCTCCATACGCCTGTCGACGAGTCGCAGATCCGCAAGCTGCGCGTGAACGACACGGTGACATTGCATCAAACGCTTTTCGGTATTCGCGACGCCACGCAGATTCATCTGTTCGACAAGGGGCGCACGACGGAATTCGACCTGCGGGGGCACGCGGTCATTCACACGGCGCCCAACGTGCGCAAGGTCGCGCCGAGCGATGCATTCCCGGCGGGATATCAACCGGTCTGCATTGGCACGACCACCTCGGATCGCATGGAACGTTTCACGCGGCCGCTGATGGAGCAGTACGGCGTACGCATGATCGTGGGAAAAGGCGGCCTGCGCGAAGGATCGAAAGCGGCGTTTCAGGACTTGGGCGGCGTCTACCTCGCGATCATCGGCGGCACGGCCGCGCTCGAAACGACGTGGATCGAAAAGATCGAAGCGGTCGATCTCGACGATCTCAATCCGGAGTCGCTCTGGAAATTCAGGATCAAGGGCTTCGGTCCGCTGCTCGTGGGCATGGACAGCCACGGCGGCAGCCTCTATGACGAAGTCAAGGGCGACACCGCCGCGCGTCGGGCCGAAGTGCTCGAGAGCCTGGGAGTCCCGACAAAATGAATATCGAGCGCATCAAGACGGATATCCTGATTCTGGGATCGGGCGGCGCCGGTCTCTTTGCCGCGCTTCATGCTCACAAACAGGCGCCGGATCTTTCGATCACCGTGGCCGTGAAAGGGCTGCTGGGCAAATGCGGCTGCACGCGCATGGTCCAGGGCGGCTATAACGTCGCGCTGGCGCCGGGCGATTCGGTCGAGCGCCATTTCATGGACACCATTGAAGGGAGCAAATGGCTGTCCAACCAGGACCTCGCCTGGGCGCTGGTGAGTACGGCGGTCGAGCGCGTGCGCGAACTCGAAAACGAGCTCGGCTGCTTTTTCGACCGTAATCCGGACGGTTCGATTCACCAGAAAGCGTTCGCGGGTCAGACCTTCGACAGGACCGTCCATAAGGGCGACCTGACCGGAATCGAGATCATCAACCGGCTGGCCGAGCAGGTGTGGAGCCGCGGGATTCGACGGCTCGAGGAGCACCGCGCCATCGAGCTGATCAAGTCCGCCGATGGCAAGCATATCGCGGGCGTATTGATGATCGAGATGCGGACCGGCAAGTTCGTTTTCGTGCAGGCGAAGGCGGTATTGCTCGCAACGGGCGGCGGTCCGACGATGTACAAATTCCATACGCCATCGGGGGACAAGAGCTGCGACGGGCTCGCGATGGCGCTGCGCGCGGGCCTCACGCTTCGCGATATGGAAATGGTGCAGTTTCACCCTACGGGGCTGCTGGCCGGCAGTCACACGCGCATGACCGGAACCGTGCTGGAAGAAGGATTGCGCGGCGCGGGCGGGCACTTGTTGAACGGCGCGAAAGCGCGCTTCATGGATCACTATGACAAGCGCGGCGAACGCGCAACGCGCGACATCGTTTCGCGCGGCATCTATTCGGAAATGCGCGCGGGACGAACTTCGCCCAATGGCGGGGTGTATATCCAGATGAGTCACCTTGGCCCGGACAAGGTCCGAAAGCAGTTCAAGGGCATGGTCGAGCGTTGCGCCGACTGCGGGTTCGATCTCGCCGGCGGGCTCGTGGAAGTGGTGCCGACCGCGCACTACATGATGGGCGGCGTCACCTTTCATACCGACTGCAGCACCGAACTCAACGGTCTTTTCGCTGCGGGAGAGGACACGGGTGGGGTGCACGGAGCCAATCGACTGGGCGGCAACGGCGTGGCGAATTCCACGGTATTCGGCGGAATCGCCGGCGACAACATGGCGAACTGGGTGAAAGCGCAAGGCCAATTTCGGGAACCCGATGCGCTGGCCATCGAAGGGGCAATCAAGGAAGCCGAAGTCCCTTTTTCAAAGAATGGAACAGGTCTGGAGGACATTCGGGAGTCGCTCTACGAATGCATGTGGACACATGTCGGCATCATTCGCGATCGCGATGGGCTTTTGCGGGCGCGAACGATGCTGCGCGAACTCCATGAACGGTTGATGCTGACCGGCGTCGTGGATGGCGAGCGCGCATTCAACGCGCAGTGGCACGACTGGTTGAATCTGAAGAACCTGATTTCGGTCAGCCAGATCATTATCGAAGCGGCAATCTCGCGCGAGAATTCGCGTGGCGCGCATTTCCGCGAGGATTTTCCGGAGGCCGGAGATCTGGACGCGTCCGCTTATACGACGATTCGCAAACGAGAAGGAGAGGTCGAAATCAAACAGGAGCCAGTGACATTCAACCGGGTAAGGCCGGGAGAGACGATTCTTTGCGAGCAGATGGCGGAATGAGGCGTCGCGCTTTGCGAGCGCATTGCTGAAGACTGCCTGGCTGTCCAGCTTGAATCGAGCCCGTGCCAATCCACATTATTTCAAATGGAGACATCGCAATGCCCCGCAATTTCGTACGCACGTTGCGGCGCGGGCTCGTGCTCGCCGCCGCGGTTTCCGCTGTCCTGCAAGCGCAGTCGATCGCTCATGCAGAAGATGCGTGGCCTTCCCAGCCTGTCCGGATCATCGTTCCTTTCTCGGCGGGCGGTTCGACCGACGTGCTGGCTCGCACGATCGGCCAGGGATTGGGGACGCTATGGAAGCAGTCCGTGGTGATCGACAATCGCCCCGGTGCGGGCGGCATGATCGGCGCTGAAGTCGAGGCGAAATCGCCGCCTGACGGCTACACGTTGATGCTGGCTTCGGGGAGCATGTTCACCGTCAACCCGTACATTTACAAAAAGCTCCCCTACACGGGCAAGGATTTCAGCTATATCACGACGGTCGCGAGCAATCCAATGGTCGTTGCCGTTGCGCCTTCGCTGCCCATTTCGAATGTCAAGGAACTGATTGCGTACGGTAAAACGCAGCACCCGAAGCTGAATTTCGGTTCGGCCGGCATCGGGAGCCAGGTTCACATGGCCGACGCAGCCTTTGCGGGGGCGGCGGGCATTCCCATGGTTCACGTGCCGTATAAGGGCGAGGTGCTCGCGCTGAACGATCTGATGGCGGACCGCGTGCAGGTCGTGTTGCCCAATATCGCCGCGGCAATGCCTTTCATGAAGGGCAAGACGATCAAGGTGCTCGCCGTGACCGGCGACCATCGCTCGGCAGCGTGGCCGAATATTCCCACCGTGAGCGAAGCGGGGCTGCCCGGCTTCAATGTGACGGGCTGGTTTGCGCTGGTGGCGCCGGCCGGCACGCCTGCGAATGTCGTCGACAAGATTCGGCAGGACACGGTGAAGGTGCTTTCGCAGCCCGACACGCGCCAGCATTTGGCCGTGCTCGGCATGGATCCGGTGGGCGACACGCCCCAGCAACTGCAGAACCGCATCGCCACCGAATCGGCGAAATGGCAGAAGGTGGTCAGCGAAAGCCATATCAGCGCAAATTGAAATGCCGCTTCGCGGCAAGGGTTTTTGCGTCAAATGGTTGTGCTGGCATCGAAATGGCGCGACGGGGCGAAAATCCGGCTCGTCGCGCCGTTGAAGCTGCCGTTGCGGCTGGCGCGGCCCGAGTTGTTCGGGACGGCTGGCGGGGCTGGAATGGGCCCCTTGGCGCAACCCTCGAATCGAACGCGGCACTCTCGCAAGCCCGCCCGAACACGGCGGGTTATTTTTGCCTGCTCAGGCGCGGTTCTGCCTGGGGGGAAGGGCCGCCTTACGCGCGGCCCAATTCGCGCAGTTCGATCGTGCGTTCATGGCGCGACTCATCAAATGACTGGACAGAAAGCGAAGCGCGCGCCTGGTTGCATACGTCGCAATCGCCAGGTATCCGGGACCCCGAGAATGTGTATTTCGTGGTATGGGTGACTATGGGCGACGATCGAGCCGATCGTGGCGACGCATGGCTCATGCGGCGATCATGAAGCTATGGCGATGGTATCGCACGAAGTAGATGAAAGCCCCCGTTGTGAGCTGCACCCTGAGAGTTGGGCACCTGTTCGACGACTTGGGGTGCAGTTCAAGGACGCCGGATCCTGGCGGGCTTTTCATCTCATCGGTAGCTTCCCGATTCCGCGCGATATGCTTGCCGCCCCGTTCAATCGCTGCTTGTCCGGGGCATTTCGGCGCGCGATCCACCCGTAGGCTCGTGCTTCATCTTGTTGGCGCGCCAGCGATTTCGTTGCGCGGACAGCGTGACCATCACGACAAGCAGCAGCGATGCGATGAGGAATCCGCAACTGATGGGCCGATCCACAAAAATGGACATATTGCCGTGCGAAATGAGCAGTGCGCGGCGGAAATTCTCTTCGATCATCGGTCCGAGCACGAAGCCGAGCAAGATAGGCGCAACCGAAAAGCCAAAGTAGTTGAAGACGGTGCCGATCAGGCCGAACGCCAGAACCTGCCACACCTCGAAAAGGCTGTTCTGGGTGCTGAACACGCCAACAGCAATAAAAAACATCGCGGAAGGAAAGAGATAACGGTAGGGCAACCTGAGCAATTTGACCCAAACGCCTATCATCGGCACATTCAGCAGCACGAGCAGGATATTGCCGATCCAGAAACTTGCGATGAGCCCCCAGAAGATATCGGGGTGCTCGGAGATCAATTGGGGGCCGGGCGTAATGCCCTGAATGATGAGCGCACCCAGAATCAGCGCCATGACCGGGTCGCCCGGTATGCCGAGGCTCATGGTCGGAATGAAATCGACCTGGGTTTTCGAATGCGACGATGCTTCGGGCGCCGCGACGCCGGCAATCACGCCTGTTCCGAACGCCTGGGGACGCTTCGAGAGCTTGCGCTCGAGCGCATAGGCCACGAAGGTCGTGATCGTCGGGCCGGTGCCCGGCATGGCCCCGAATAGCGCGCCCACGGCGGTGCCTCGCGTCATCGGCCAGAACGAGGCCTTGAGTTCGTCGCGCGTCGGGCGCATGTCCTTGAAGCGCACGTCGAGCGACTTGCTCGATATCTGCATTCTGTTGACGTTGCAAAGGAAATCGGCCACGCCAAAGAGCCCCATGGCGATCGCGACCAGTTCGAGTCCGTCGTTCATGTCGGTCAGGCCAAACGTGAAGCGGAACGTGCCCGTATTGACATCGGTGCCGGCCATGCCGCAAAGCAAGCCGAACAGCGTCATGGCGATGCCTTTGAGCGCCGAGCCCCGCGACATCGTCGAGCCCGCGAGCAGACCCAGCAGCATGACCGAGAAGATTTCCGCCGGGCCGAACTTGAATGCCATCGCCGTGAGGAGCGGGGAGGCGAATATCATCAGGACGATGCCGGTGGACGCCGCGAAGAACGAACTCAACATCGTGATGCCGAGCGCCGCGCCGCCTCTGCCGGCCTTTGCCATGGGATAGCCGTCGAGGCAGGTAATCGCATGGGGAGGATGAGACGGCAGATTGAGCAGAATGGCGCCGATCGCGCCGCCGTATTGCGACCCGTAGAAAATACCGGCGAGCATCAGGATCGCCGGAACAGGATGCATGACATAGGTCAGCGGCAGCAGGATGGAAATGGCCGAAAGTGCGCCCATGCCCGGCAACACGCCCACCATGTTGCCCACCAGGACGCCGAAGAACGACCACATCAAGTTGGAGCCTTGAAGCGCAACCGAGAAGCCGTAAAAGAGGTCGTGCAAGGATTGTTCGATCATGTTGCTCACTATCCCCAGGCAAAGGGCGCCAACTGGAGTTTTAGCGCCCATGAGAAGACGACGAGGGCGATCGCACACATGACGATCGACAACGCGGCTGCGCGAAACAGGGTATTGCTTCGGTCTCCCAGCGCGGAGATGAACACGATCGCGAAGGTGGCGGGAAGCAGGCCGCCGTATTTGCCGATGAAGATGAAGGCCAGCGTGCCCGCGATAATGCAAACGGCGCCGCGCAGGTCGGGCAGGCGCGAATGCGCGTCAGCCGGATGCGGATCCGGCTCGGGCAGATCTTTGGCCATCGTGGCGATCAGAATGCCGACCAAAGCCAGCAGCACGCCCACGGCGACAGGAAAGAACCCGGCGCCCATGCTCGTCAGCGTTCCAATGTCGTAGGACATGCCGGCGTATGCGGCGCTCAAGCCGATTACCACCATCAGGGCGCCGGCGTAGTAATCCTTGCTGAAAGACAGTCTGCGGTTCACTGCGCACCTCTGCCGCGTGAGCGATTGACATCCGCAGCGTTGCCCGGCGCATGAAGGCAGGAGGGCGAGGGCCGGAAAAATAGCACTGCGAATCGAATTGCGCTGGGTAACCGGGGCGGAGAGGCGGCCCGCAAAAGCGTTGCCGGATTCCGACATGGTCATACAACTCATATGTATGAATCGCAATGTAGTGTGTTAGCCTGCTCATCGCCATCAGGGAAAACATGGGTGCGGGCTCGTCGTGGCGCGCGAGATGAAGAGAATCTTGTGTTCACCTCAAGAATTACTGACTTTTTGCGCCGATCGATGACGCGAATAATCAATCCGGCACCCATGAAATGCGGGAATCAAAACGGTTCGAACAGGAGAGACTGGAATGTCGATCGCATGCCGCGGCGCGGACGCGCTGGTAAAGGCTTTGTCGAAAGCCGGGGTGAAGCATATTTTCACCCTGTCGGGCAACCACATCATGCCGGTGTTCGACGCTTGCGTCGGCGCGGGAATCGAGTTGTTCCACACGCGCCACGAGGCGGCGGCCGTGCACATGGCGGACGCCTACGCGCGCTTGACCGGCAAGGTGGGGGTGGCGTTGGTGACCGGCGGCCCCGGTCACGCGAATGCGATTGCGGCGCTCTATACCGCTCAAATGGCGGAGTCGCCCGTTTTGCTTCTTTCGGGGCACGCTCCGCACGATCAATTGGGCATGGGCGCTTTTCAGGAGATGCGGCAGGCGGATGTCGCCGCGCCATTGGTCAAGATGGCCGCCACCGCGCAGCATCCCCATACGCTCGTCGACGAGGTGGTTCATGCGATACGCGTCGCGCAGTCCGGACGTCCCGGGCCCGTTCATTTGAGCCTGCCAACGGACGTGCTGGAGGGCGCCTCGCCTATCCCCGAAGAGGTGAGCGCCGAGCGCTTCCTGGCGCCCGCGCAACGGCTTGACGCCACGACGGCGAAGCGCTTCGCCGCGAGCCTGAGCGATGCCGCGCGGCCGTTGATTCTGGTCGGCCCCGCATGCATGGGCCGGGCCGGCCGCGAGCGGACCGACGCGCTCGCGGCGGCGCTTGGCATGCCGGTGATCGGCATGGAGAGTCCGCGAGGAATCAACGATCCGAGCCTGGGCGCGTTCGCCGAAGTCCTTGCGCAGGCCGATCGCGTCATGTTGCTGGGCAAGCGGATGGACTTCACCCTGGCGTTCGGAACGTCGCCTGCGTTTGCGCAGCACGGTACATTCCTGCAGATCGACCCGGAGCCGCACGAGATTGCACGGACTCGCCGTGCCGTGGGTGAGCGCCTGATCGGGTCGGCCATCGCGGACGGGTTCCCGGCGCTCGAAATGCTGGCGGCGGTTGGTCGCGAAGCCGGCAAGCGCGATGGGCGATGGGCGCGCGATGTGCAGGACGCGATCGCATGGCGGCCCGAGCCATGGCGCACGGCCTCGTCGTCGCTTGAAAAGCGGGTCCATCCCGTTCAGGCGCTCTCGCCGTTCCAGGCACTCCTGAACAGTCATCCCGATGCGGTGTTTATTTCGGATGGCGGCGAATTCGGGCAATGGGCGCAAGCGTGTTTGCGCGCACCGCACCGCGTCATCAATGGCGTGGCCGGGGCGATTGGCGCCGCGCTTCCGTTCGCGCTGGCCGCGCGCGTCGCGTATCCTCACGCGCCCGTTGTTGCCGTCATGGGCGACGGCACCTTCGGGTTTCATGCGGCCGAAATGGATACCGCCGTGCGTTACCGCTTGCCCTTCGTAGCGGTCGTGGGAAATGATGCGCGCTGGAATGCCGAGTATCAGATCCAGTTGCGCAATTATGGTCCGGAGCGGTTGATGGGCTGCGAACTCTTGCCGACTCGCTACGACCGTGTCACGGAAGCTTTCGGCGGTTTCGGCGCGTTCGTCGAGCGTGCGGGCGACGTGGGCGATGCGATGAAGCGGGCACACGATTCGAAGCTGCCGGCATGCGTGAACATCATGATCGAAGGTGTCGCGGCGCCGTCTTTCAAGAGCCGGGCTTCATAGCGGCGCCACGCTGGCGGCACGAGGCCGTGCGAGCACGCCTCGTGCGCGGGATACGGCGACGACGCGTTACTTCAGCGTCGTCACGACATCGACCGGATTCGCCAGCGTATCGCGGATCGGCGAGCGCGCCTGGAGCTTGTGCACGAGTTGTTCGATCCGTGCGCGCGGCGTGCCGGGGCTTTCGACGGCCACGTCCACGCGAATCTGCTGCGCGCCGGGCCGCACGTTTTTGTCGATGCCGAGAAAGCCGCTCAGATCGACGTCGAATTCCAGATTCACGTCCACACGCTCGAGCGCGATGCCGTCCTGCGCGGCCAGCGCCGCGAGCGTCACGGCATAGCAACCGGCGAGACCCTTCATCACGTATTCGGCGGGGCTCACAGCGTGATCGCTGCCGAGCAGCGCAACGGGTTCGTCGCTTTGCAGCTTGAATTTGCCGCGCCGCGACGCATCGACGTTGCCTGCCTGCGAGAGCGCGCCGGTCTGCGAATTCAGGCGCAGGCCGCCATCGGTCCGGCCTTCCAGCGAGAACGTGACGTGGCCGAGCGTGGGTTCGCGGCGCACGGCATCGACGGTTTCGGCAAGGGCGTGCGGATCGAGGTAGGGCGTTGCATTCGTCATGTGGTTCTCCATGGGGAAAGGAAACGGCCTGAATCAGCTATGAATCAGGCCGGAAATCAGGCCGGAAATCACGGTTGCCCGGTTGCCGGGGTAGCGGCGTCGAGGCCTTCGAGCATCAGTTGACGCACGCGCTTCTTGTCCATCTTGCCGACCGCGGTACGCGGCAGGGCATCGACGAACTCCCAGCGCTCGGGCAGCCACCACTTCGCCACGCGCGTGACGAGCCACTGCGCGAGTTCGTCGGGCGTGGCGTTACGGCCCGGCGCGAGCACCACGACGGCGCCGGGCCGCTCCTGCCAGCGCGCGTCGGGCAGCGCGACCACGGCGACGTCGAGTACCGCGGGATGGCTGCGAATCGCTTCTTCGAGCGCGAGCGAGGGAATCCATTCGCCACCCGATTTGATCGCGTCCTTCACGCGGTCGGTGAGCGAGATGAAGCCATCGGCGTCGATCGTGCCGAGGTCGCCCGTGCGCAGCCAGCCGTCGTGCAGATGCGCGTGATCGCGCTGGCCGAGATAGCCGTGCGTGACCCAGGGACCGCGTATCTGGATCTCGCCGACACTCGCGCCGTCGTTGGGCAGCAAGGTTCCGGCAAGATCGGCGACGCGCGCTTCGAGCCCGCACACCACGCGCCCTTGCGCCGCCGCGCAGCGCGCGCGGGTCGCGGGATCGGCGCCGGCGATCCAGCCGGGCGTTTGAGAAATCGCGGACATCGACGATGTCTCCGTCATGCCCCAGGCCTGCAGCATACGCACGCCGAGCGCGGCATAGGCGTCGATGAGCGATTGCGGCACTTGCGCGCCGCCGCAGGCGATTGTCTCGAGTGCGCCGAGCGTACCGAGATGCGTGCGCTGCGTCGCCTGTAGATGCGCGAGCAGATCGGACCAGATCGTCGGCACGCCCGCCGCGAGCGTGGGCGCTTCGGCGTCGATCAGCGCGAGCAGGTCCGGCGCGTGCAGCGACGCGCCCGGCAGCGCCAGATCCGCGCCCGCCATCAGCGCCGCGAACGGCAGTCCCCAGCCGTTGACGTGATAGAGCGGCACGGCGGGCAACAGGCGGCTCGCGCTGCCGAGCGCGAGCGAATTCGCCGTGCACAGGCTCATCGCCTGCAGCCAGACCGACCGGTGACTGTAGCCCACGCCTTTGGGCAGGCCCGTGGTGCCGCCGGTGAAGCAGAGAATCGCGGTCTCGTGTTCGTCGACGATGGGCCAGTCGAGGCGCGGCTCGCCTTGCGCGAGCAGCGCTTCGTAATCGATCGTCTCGCAGCGCAGGGCGGCCGCGAGATCGTCGGGCAGCGGGCCGCCCACGGTCACGAGCAAACGCAGGCGCGGCAGGCGCGCAGCGAACTCGCGGAATTTGTCGAGATGGCGGGTGTCGACGATCAACGCTTCGTCTTCGGCCAGCGAAGCGACGTGAACGATCTGGTCCGCATGCATGCGCGGATTGATGGTGTGCAGCACGCAGGCGCTCGCGGGCACGCCGAGATAGGCTTCCAGGTGCTCGGGCGAGGCGCCCGCGAGCGTGCCGATCACGGCGCCGGCGCCGAAGCCGCGCTGCTGGAGCGCGCTGCCAAGGCGTCCGGCGCGCGCCGCAAGCTCCGCGAACGTGCGTGTGGTGCGCCGTCGTTGCGCGTCGAACGAGCCCACGCGCGAGCGGCCATTGACGCGCGCGACATGGCGCAGCAGCAGCGGCACGCCGAGCGGGCTGTCTTGCATCGTGCTCTTCATGACCCTCTCCGTAGTATTCTGGATTACGAAGTATGTGAGGCACGGCAGCGGCACACATCGCGCGGCCCGTGCGGCCGCGCGAACCCGCTGCCTTTAGAGCTTGCCGTAGCGCGTATCGCGCCAGTCGAGCGCGCTGCGCAGGCCGTCCTGCTTCACGCGCTGCGCGAATTCGGCTTTCTCGGGCGAATATGCCGAATTGAGCGTCGCGGCGACGTCGAGATTCGCGTTGACGGCCTGGCGCAGCCCCATCGCCTCGTAGGCGCGTGTGAGCGCGATCTTCGTGAGCTTGAGGGTGATGGGCGGCGTGAGCGCGAGCTTTTTCGCGAGTTTTTCGACGCTCGCATGCAGTTCGCCGGGCGCGACGACCCGATTGATCAGGCCGATGCGCTCCGCTTCTTCGGCGCCGATCACGTCGCCGGTGAGCAGCAGTTCGTTGGTCTTCTTCTGGCCGATCAGGAACGGCATCAGGATCGTGACGGGCCCGGAGCCGAAGCGGATCTCGGGCTCGCCGAACTGCGAGCGGTCCGTGGCGATCACGATATCGCAGGCCATGGCGAGCTCGCAGGCGCCCGCAAGGCACCAGCCGTCCACGGCGGCGATGGTGGGCTTGTGCGAGGCCCACACCGTCATCGAAAGATCGACATTGCGCGTGAGCGCCGCGTGCCAGTCTTCGGCGCGCTCGATGCCCGCCGCCACTTCCTCGGCAATGTCGTAGCCCACCGAGAACGCTTTGCCCGCGCCCTGGATCACGATCACGCGCACGGCGCCATCGTCGTTGAACTGCTGGATCAGCCGGCGCATTTCGACGACCACCGTCGACGATAGCGCGTTGAGCTTGGCGGGCCGGTTGATCGTGATCCACGCCGTGCCTTCGACGACTTCGCTGGTGACTTCGCTTTGCGCTTCGCTGGTGACTTCGTTCGCGTCTTCACGCTTCATGGGAGACTCCGGGTTGGGTTGCCTTGCGTTGTCGTGTTCCTCGAGCGGCCCGGCTCAGTTCACGTCCACGAGCACGCGGCCGCGCAGCTTGCCTTCGAGCATGTCCCTGGCGGCGCCGCAGACGTCGGCGAGGGCGACGGTGCGCGCGGTGATGCCATCGAGCATCGACATGGGCAGATCGGTCACGATACGGTTCCACGCCTTCACGCGGTCCTTCGCGGGCAGCATCACCGAATCCACGCCGATCAGCTTCACGCCGCGCAGGATGAAGGGCATGACCGTGGTGGGCAGATCCGCGCCGCCCGCGAGGCCGCAGGCCGCGACCACGCCGCCGTAGTTCATTTCCGCGAGCACGCGGGCGAGCACCTTCGAGCCGACCGTGTCGATGGCGGCGGCCCAGCGCTGCGTTTCGAGCGCGCGCGGCGCATCGCTCCATTGCGGGCCGTCGATCACGTCGCTCGCGCCGAGTCCCTTCACGTAGTCGTGCTTGTCCGGGTTGCCCGTGAGCGCGCTGACCGTGTAGCCGAGCTTCGAGAGCACCGTGACGGCCACGCTGCCCACGCCGCCCGCCGCGCCGGTGACCAGCACGGGACCGCTCGCGGGCGTGATGCCCGCGTCTTCGAGCGCATTCACGCAGAGCATGCCCGTGAAGCCGGCCGTGCCGATCATCATGGCCTGGCGCGTGCTGAGGCCTTCGGGCAGCGGCACGAGCCATTCGCCGCGCACGCGTTGATACTGGCTATAGCCGCCCCAGTACTTCTCGCCCACGCTCCAGCCGGTCAGCACGACCTGCTGGCCCGCACGCAGATTCGGATGCGAAGTTTCGACGATGGTGCCCGCGAAGTCGATACCCGGCACGAGCGGCCAGCTTTTGACGATCCTGCCGCTGCCGGTTACGGCGAGGGCGTCCTTGAAATTGAGCGTCGAGAAGTCGATCTTGACGAGCGTGTCTTCCTGCGGCAGCGCGTCGAGCGAAAGCGTTTCGATGGTGGCCAGCGTCTTCTTGTCTTCTTCTCGCAGCACCATGGCCTTGAATTGATTGTCGGTCATCGCTTTTCTCCTGAGTTCTGGATTAGGGGTGCGTATTGAATTGCGTTTATTGAATTGCGTTAAAGGATCGCTCGGCTCGCGCGTTATTCGCTGAACCGGCGGTCGCGCCATTGAATGGCTTCGCGCATGCCGCGCTCGCGCGCCACCGCCATGAAGGCCTGCTTGTCGGGCGAGCCTGCCGACTCGATGGTGTGATCGACTTCGAGCGCGCGCTGCAGCGCCGTTTTCATGCCGCGCACTTCGAAACTGTCGTTGATGGCGGCCTTGGTGGCGCGCACGAGATCCGGGTCGATCGCGGCCATCGTGCGCGCGATCGCGAGTGCCTGAGTCAGGTGCTCGCCATCGGGCACGACCTTGTTGACGATGCCGAGTTCGCGCGCGGTGTGGGCGTCGATGCGATCGAGCCCGGTCAGGATGATTTCCTTGGCCTGCTTCGGGCCGGTCATCCATGGCAGCAGCATCGTTACGATGCCGGCGCCGAACTTCAGTTCCGGCTCGCCGAAGATCGCGCTCTGCGCGGCCACCGTGATATCGCACGCGAGCGAGATCTCGAACGCGCCCGCAAGACACGCGCCGTGCACGGCGGCAAGGGTCGGCTTGGGGCAATCCCAGAAGCGCATCGTCGTGTCGAAGTCGCGTGCGAGGATTTCGCGCCATACCGCTTCGCCCTCGGGGCGCGCTTCCATTTGCTCCTTGAGATCGAAGCCCGAGGAAAACGCTTTGCCCGCGCCCGTGACGACGATCACCTTGACGCCGTCGTCGCGTTCGGCCAGATCGAGCGCCGCGTTGATGTCCTCGAGCGAGCGCTTGCCGAGCGCGTTCAGGCGCTCCGGCCGGTTCAGCGTGATGCGCGCCACCTGGCGCTCGACGCTATAAAGCAGGGTCGTGAATGCAGTCATGAAGGCCTCTGTGGTTCAGGATGCGGTGGCGAGCGGAGCGAGCGCGCCGCTCTCGATCAGCGCGCGCAGCTCGCGCCGGTCCGCCTTGCCGGTGCGCCCGACGGGCAGTGCCTCGCCCACGTAGAAAAAGTCGGGCACTTTGTACTTTTCGACGCGTTGCGCGAGGAACGCCTTCAGCGCGGCCAGATCGATTGCGCGGCCGGCGCCGGGCACGATGAGCACGTGAATGCGTTCGCCGAGAATCGCGTCCGGCGCGCCCACGGCCATCGCCGTGCCGACGTCCTCGCAGAGCATCAGCGCCTTTTCGATCTCGACGGGCGTGACCTTGTTGCCGCCCCGCACGATCACGTCTTTTTGCCGGCCCATCAGATACAGCGCGCCATCGGCGTCGAGTTTCGCGAGATCGCCGGTGCGCAACCACGCTCCCGAAAACGCGGCGGCCGTGAGCTCGGGATCGTCGAGGTAGCCCGCCATCAGGAACGGACTGTCGATCTGCAATTCGCCGATCGTGCCGGGCGGCACGCTCGCGCCGCGTTCGTCCGCCACGCGGTATTGCACACCGCCCGACGCGGTGCCAATCGACAGCGGATTCGCCTTGCGCGCCGCGGGGAACTGGAAGAAGTCGCAAGTGGAGGTTTCGGTGAGGCCGAAGATATTGACGAGATCGGCTGCGGGGAAGAGGCGCTCGACCTGCTTCGCGAGTGGCTCGCTCAATTGCTCGCCGCCCGTGAGAATCTGGCGCAGCGCGGGGCATTGCAGCGCGCAGACGCTGGCGGCTTCCTGCGGCATCAGCGCGAGCATTGCGCGCAGCATGGTCGGCACCACGCCCACGCGCTGGATCTGCTCGCGCCGCAACTGCTCGAGCAAGCGGGCGGGATCGAAACGCTCGGGCAGCACGAGCGTGCCGCCGCCGATCAGCGTGAGCAGGCTGACCCAGATGCCGAAGCTGAACGTGATGTTCAGGAGCAGCAGCGTGCGTTCGTCGCGGCCGAAGCGCAGTAATTCGTCGATGGCGCGCAGCTTGCCCGCGAACGCGCGATGCGTGACCACCACGCCCTTGGGTGCGCCCGTCGAGCCCGACGTGAAGATCACCAGCGCCGCATCGGCGAGCTGCGCGCGCGGGGCGCTCGCGCCCGTGCCAAGGTCGTCGATCCACTCGACGGCCGCTGCGCCGCGCAAGGTGTCGATCGCGAAGCGCGCCTGCGTCTTCGCGATCATGCGCGCGCTCACGGCCTGCGGCGAGCTTCGATGCACGGGCACCACGACAGCCCCCGCGAGCCACACGCCCAGCAACGCCGCGAAATCGAGCGGGAGGTTCGAGACGCTGACGTGAACCGGCTCGTCGCGCTGCGCACCGCGTTCGCGCAGTTGCGCGGCCAGCGCTTGGGCGTGCGCGAGCAGTTGCGCGTAGCTCAGCGTCTGCCCGTGCGCGGCTTCGATGGCGCTTGCGTCGCCGTGTCTCGCGCAGGCATCGGCGAGCCACGTTCCCAGGTGTGCGAAGGTGTTGCTGTCGGCTTGCATGACGAATCCGTGGTTGAGGAGAGAGAGGCGTGTGGGCGCGCCCGGCTCAGAACAGCAGCAGCGTGCCGCCCATCACGGCGAACATGACGAAGAAGATCATCACCGTGAAGCCCATCACGCGGCCCATGCCGACGCCGGCAATCGCGAGCAGCGGAATGACCCACATCGGCTGGATCATGTCGGCGACGCCTTCGCCCAGCGCGACCGAAATCGCCACGGCGCTTTGCGGCACGTTCAGATGATGCGCGGCGGGCACGACGAAGGGCGCCTGCACGATCCAGTGGCCGCCCGCGCTCGGCACGAACATGCTGATGAGCGTCGAGGAAACGAAGCTCCAGAACGGTAGCGTATGCGTATTCGAGAATCCGATGAACCATTGCGCGATGACATCGGCGAGGCCCGTGGCGGTCATCACGCCCATGATGCCGCCGTAGAGCGGAAACTGCAGCAGGATCGGGCCGGCCACGCGCGCCGCGTTGTTGATGGCCCGCAGGTAGGCTCGCGGCGTGCCATGCGTGGCGAGACCGAGCAGCAGGAAGATCATCACGAGCATGTTCAGGTCCATCGTGAACGCATGATTGATCAGCTTCAATCCGATATATCCCAACCCCATCGCGACCAGCACGGCGTTGAGCAGCCGCGCGTTGTCGAGCTTGCCCGCGGGCGTTTGCGGCGCTTCGTCTTGCGTTTCGACGGTGTCTTCGGCGATGAGGCGCTGCGGGTCGGCGACCATCGCTTCGTCTTCGCGCGGCATCATCAGACGAAACACGACGGGCACGGCCACGCCGAGTACGAGCACGGGAATGAAGTTGAGCGGGGAGAACAGAAACTCGGTCATCGGCAAGACTTGGCCCGTGACCTTTTCGATGAGGTTCATCGGCGACCCCTGGGTAGCGCTCAGGAGTGCGATCGAACTGGACACGCCGCAGACATAGAGCGACCAGCCCGCGTAGGCGGCGGCGACGAGCCACGCGAAGTCGACGCGCACGCGCTTGGCCACTTCGCGCGCGAACAGCGCCGAGATCACGAGGCCCACGGCCCAGTTCAGCAGGCCGCCCGCCATCGAGACGAAGAACGTGAGCGTCATGGCGCCCGCCGCCGTGGACGGAATCGACGCGATCGCGCGCAACAGCCGCGAGACCGGCTTCGAGGTGGAGAGCGCGTGGCCCGTCACCAGTGTGAGGGCGACCATGAACGCAAAGCTCGCGATGCGGAACACGCCGTCGTACCAGCTCGTGACGACTTGCGGCAGCGACGCGCGCGGGGCGAACGCCAGCGAAAGCACCCAGACCACCATCGTGAGCAGGATCGCGATCACGAACGGATCGGGCATGATCCGCTCCACCAGTACGACGCACATCCGGGTAAAACCGCGCGCGCGGGGCGCGCCAGGCTCCACGGCGGCCGAAGCCGCCGGTATGCGAGCGTTGAGCTTTTCCATGTCGTTCGTCTCCATGCGCCACTTGCTGCCGATGGGCGGCGGGGTGTGTTTGATGAACTAGTCGACCGGTCAGTTAGGGTTATACGGACTAGTTGACCGGCCGTCTAGAAAAAACTATAGTGACTCGGGAAAGCCCTGGGCGATGGGTGAGAAGCGGCCTCGCGGGTAATGCGCGTGGCCTTGCCGAAGCGGGCAAGCACACTACAAGGATCGAACGACTTATGGCGACTACGACGGCAAAGCGCGATACGGGACGGCGCGGCGAACTGATACGCATCGGGGTCGCGATTCTCACCGAGAAGGGCTTCTACAATTTCTCGCTCGACGAACTGGTCGCCCTCGCGGGCGTGCCGAAGGGCTCGTTTCACTACTATTTCGCCAACAAGGACGCTTACGCGCTCGAAGTCATTCAGGCCTACGCCGAGTACTTCGCGCGCAAGCTCGACCAGCATCTGACCGACGAGACGCTGCAGCCGATGGATCGCATCCGCGCCTTCGCCGAAGACGCGGCCAGCGGCATGGAGCGCTTCGACTACAAGCGCGGCTGCCTCGTCGGCAACCTGAGCCAGGAACTGGCCGCGCTCGACGAGACCTTTCGCGCGAAGCTGCTCGAAGTGATCCAGGACTGGCGCCGCCGCGTCGAGCGCTGCCTCGACGAAGCGAAGGCGGCCGGCGAAATTGCGCCAGAGGCCGACACCGCCGCGCTTGCGCGCTACTTCTGGAACGCGTGGGAAGGCGCGGTCCTGTGCTCGAAGCTCGAAAAGTCGCGCGCGCCGCTGGACGATGCGAGCCGCGCGTTCATCGATCACGTCTGCGGCGCGCGGCGGCTTTCGGCCTGAGCGCGGCGCGTGCTTTTCGTGCTTCACACCGTGGCGGATTGCGCTTGCGGCTTGACCTTGTGCGCGCGCTTGTCGACGAAATCGCCGAGCCGCGACTGCACGTCGGCGCCGGTCTGAACGACGGCCGCCATCAAGCCTTCGGCGAACAGTCCGTCCGTCGACGACATGTCGGCGATGCGGTTGATCGAGCTGACGATCGCGTAGTTCGACAACTCGGCGTTGGACGCGATCTTTCGCGCGATTTCGAGCCCGAAATCGAAGGCTTCGCGCGGGTTGCCCGCCGTGCCGCAGACATATTGCGCGAGGCCGATGCGCAGTCCTTCCTCCGCGTCGATCACCCTGCCGGTCAACATCATTTCGACCATGCGGCTCGCGGTGAGAATGCGCGCCGTACGCACCGTCGCGCCCCCGCCCGTGAAGATGCCGCGCGTGCCTTCGGGCAGCGAGAAGTATGTGCTCGCATCGGCGATGCGCACGTGCGCGGCGCTCGCCAGCTCGAGCCCGCCACCCACCACGGCGCCTTGCAGGCACGCGACGACCGGCGTGCCGCCGTGCTGGATCTTGTCGAACGCGCGGTGCCACGCCTGGCACACGCGCATGAATTCCACCGCCGAACGCGCCTTGTCGTGATGCTCGCGCAGATCGAGGCCCGCACAGAAGTGCTCGCCGTTCGCGCGCATGACAATCACGCGCACGCCTTCGGGGATCGAGGAGAAGTACGCATCGATCTCGGCGATCGCGCTTTCGTCCAGCGCGTTGCGTTTGGCGGGCCGGTTCAGCGTCACGACACCAATTGGGCCAACCTGTGAGATCTCGAGGAATGATCCGGACATCGACGTCTCCTTGCTTCGTGACTTGCGTGCAGTCGCCGCGCGCGATGGGGGAAAAGGAATCGCACCGCACACATTGTTGCGTTACGCTTGGGATTGGGGCACATCTGAAGAAGATGCTACCGGCCACGCGGATTTTCAGCTATGACACGCTGCGACGTTGAATTAACAGAAAGTGCCAATCAGGCAGGAGGCCCAGGCGGTGACAGCAGCGAGTGCAAACGACACGCACATTTCGACGGTGTCGCTGGCGCTGGTCGACGATCTGTTCGTCAGCCTGCGCCGCATCTGCACGGCCGCGACGTTCGAGCGGATCGTGTACGACGCGCACATCCCGATGGAAGCGCTGACGCAGCCGGATTACCGCGTCACACACGACCAGCTCGTGACGCTCTATCAATGCGCGAGCGCGCATACCGGCGACGAAATGATGGGCCTGTGGAGCCGCACGATTCGCGAAAAGGCGCTGAAGACGATTTGCCGGGCGCTGATCGACGCTTCGTCGATTGCGGTTGCGCTGCACCGCTTCACGGAGGTCTGGAACCTGTTGCTCGACGACTACGCGCTGGCGCTCGGCAATGGGGCGCACACGCTCGCCGTGTCGCTGAAACCGAGGACACGCAAGGCGCCGCTCAATCGCTTCGGTCACATGCTGATGCTCAAGCTCACGCATGGCCTCGCATCGTGGCTCGCGGGCCGGGAGTTGCCGCTCGAACGCGTGACGTTTGCGTTTTCGCGTCCCGCCTTCGCCGACGACTATCTCGTGCTGTTCCCGTGCACGGCGGCCTTCGACGCAGCGGCTTCGACGATCGAGTTCGCCACCGAAATCGGCGCGATCCGGGTGGCGCGCAAGCGCATGGACATGCACGATTTTCTGGTGCGCGCGCCGCGCGACTGGATCTTCACGGCTTCGCGCGAGCACTCGATCGTGCTCAAGGTGCGCGAGCACATCCATCGCGCGCCGAGACTCGAGCGCCGGCTCGACGAGACCGCGAGCGACCTGTGCATGTCGAGGCGAACGCTGATTCGCAAGCTTGCGGCCGAGGGTCTGTCATTTCAGGGCATCAAGGACAGCTTGCGGCGCGATATGGCGATCAGCGAGTTGAGCATCGGCGCGAAGAGTCTCGCGGAGATTGCCGATCTGCTCGGCTTCAGTTGCGCGGCGGCGTTTCATCGCGCGTTCAAGACGTGGACTGGCATTACGCCGGCGGTGTATCGGGCGCGGCAAGGCCACGTATGAATGCGTGGCCCGATACGTGGGGTCAGGTCGCACAGGCCGCATGGTGCCGCGGATAAAGCGGCAGATGGGCCTTAGATCCCCCGATGGCCCGCACTGAGAATCAGCCGCAAGCCGAGTGCGGTAATCGCTCCCGCTGCAATGCGATCGATCCAGCGCTTCGCACGCAAATAGAGATCACGCGGACGCTGGCTCGAAAAGCACAGCGCGACCACGGTGTACCAGCCGGTTTCGATCGCGAACACGAGTGGCGGCAGCGCGAAATAGCACCAGAGCGGCGGGTGCTGCGGGAGTAGCGCCACGAAGATGCTGCCGTAGGCCACGGCCGTTTTCGGGTTGCTCAACTGGGTCGTCAGGCCGGTCCAGAACGACTTGCCCGGCCGTGCGCCCTGCATCTCGCTCTTGTTCATCGTCACGGGGTGGCCGGCGCCGCGCCAGATGCGCGAGGCGATGTAGAGCAGATAGAGGCCGCCCGCGATCTTGAGGCCGGCGTAGAGCCACGCGACGGTGGCGAGGAGCGTATAAAGCCCCGCGAGTGCAATGCCCGCGAAGCAGATCGCGCCGATGCCCATGCCGAAGGCCGTGGCGACGCCGTCGCGACGCGACAGGCCGATCGCGTTGCGCGCGACCATCACGAAGCTGGGACCGGGGCTCATGGCGCCCAGCAGGACGGCGGCGAGAATGCTCAGGACGGCGGTGGTGGGGGACATGGCGGCACCGGTTGGTTGCGCGAGGAATGAACTTTTAACATTAGCACGCGCACGGACCGACCGCACGGGACGGTCCGGTCAGTTGCGCCTGGCGTCGCGCTCGCGGCTCCAGTGCTCGAGCAGCACGCGGGTTTGTTCGCCGATATTGGCCTTGAGGAATTCGGCCTTTTCCGCGTCGATATCCTGCCATTCGAGCATCGTCAGCGTCGAACGGCGCGCGATATAGAAGAGCAGAAACTGCCCGTAGAGGCTGAACATGCGCACGATGGTGACCGGATCGTCGGCGCCCAGGCCGGTGATGCGGGCGAGCAGCGCCGAGTTCACCTCGTTCAGCGGCCTGCGCACGCGTTCGAGCAGCACTTCGGTGCCGATCTCGGGCTCGCCGCCGCCTTGCTCGCGCGCGAAAAAGAGGCGCTGATCCGGCTCGCAATGCTTCACGAAGGTACGGTCGGCCACTGTGCGCTGGATGTCGAGAAACGCGTCGATGAGCGCGGCGGTGTCGGCGTCGCGTTCGAGCGCGGCGCGCGCGCGCCGCACGGCGGGCTCGAAGACTTGCCACGAGGCGTCGGCGAGCGATTCGGCGCAGGCGCGGTAGAGCCCTTCCTTGTTCTCGAAGTAGTACTGCAACGCAGGGGCGTTGACGCCCGCGCGCGCGGCGATGTCCCGCGTCGAGGCGCCTTCGAAGCCGTGCTGTCCGAACAGGCCGATGGCGGCTTCGATGATCTTGCGGCGTGTCTCGTCGCCGCGCGCGTAGCCGCCCGCCGAAGGGCGGCGCAGTCGTTTCGGTTCGTTCATAAGCATCCGGTTTGCGCCCTGCCAGCAAGAAATATATCACTTGACACAATTTTTCCGGATGGAATAATTTTGCCGATTGGAATAATTTGGGGTTTGGGCAAACATGTCTACGACTGCGGGTTCACCTGGGCGCGAGGCGTCGGGCGATGCCGTTTCTTTGGAGAAACGCGGCACGAAGCGCATCGTGCTGGCGGGTCTCGGGCTCGTGGCGCTCGTCGCCGCGGGCGTTTGGGGCGGTCATTGGTGGCTGGTCGGGCGCTTCATCGAGAGCACCGACGACGCCTATTTGCAGGCCGACAGCGTGACGATCGCGCCGAAAGTGAGCGGCTATGTCACCGACGTCTATGTGGCCGACAATCAGGCGGTCGCGGCCGGCGCGCCGCTCGTGAAGCTCGATGCGCGCCAGTATCAGGTCGCGCTCGATCAGGCGAACGCCACCGTCGATGCGCGCAACGCGGATATCCAGCATGCCGAGGCGCAGATCGCGCAGCAGCACGCCAATATTGCCCAGACGCAGGCGCAGCAGGAAGTGGCGCGCGTGAGCCTGCGTCACGCGCAGGACGAGGTCGCGCGCTACGCGCCGCTTGCGGCGACGGGCGCGGAAACGACCGAACGTCTCGCCGAGCTCGAGAGCACGCGCGATCAGGCGCGGGCCACGTTGGCCGCCGATACGGCCGCCGTGGAAGCGGCGCGCTCGCAGATTGCCGCGTTCACCGCGCAACTCGCGCAGGCACGCGCGCAACTCGAAGCGGCGCGCGCCAATGCCGCGCAATCGCAACTCGATCTGGACAACACGGTAGTGAGAAGCGCGCTGGCGGGCCGCGTCGGCGATCGCACGGTGCGCGTGGGCCAGTACGTGCAGCCCGGCACGCGCATGCTCACCGTGGTGCCCGTGCAGAAGACCTACCTCACCGCGAATTTCAAGGAAACGCAGATTGGCCGCATGCGCGTGGGCCAACCGGTCGAGATGCATGTGGACGCGCTGCCGGGCCATACGCTGCATGGCGTGGTGGACAGCTTCTCGCCGGGCACGGGCGCGCAATTCGCGCTGCTGCCGCCCGAGAACGCTACCGGCAACTTCACGAAGATCGTGCAGCGCGTACCGGTGCGTATTCGCCTCGATACCGGTCCCGAAACGCGCGGCGTGCTGTTGCCGGGCATGTCGGTGACCGTGGACGTCGACACGCGCTCCGCGCGCGACGACGATCGCCGTATCGACGCCGAGAACCATCGTGGCTGACCACGCCACCGCACAAGCGGGCGACGCGCATCCGCACGGCGAGCGCGCAAGCGCGGCCGACTGGGTCGCCGTGGCGGCGGGCGCGCTGGGTGCGTTGATGGCGACGCTCGACATCTCCATCACGAACTCGGCGCTGCCGCAGATTCAAGGCGAGATCGGCGCGACCGGCACCGAGGGCACGTGGATCTCCACGGGCTACCTGATGTCCGAGATCGTGATGATTCCGCTGGCGGCGTGGCTCACGCGCGTGTTCGGACTGCGAAATTTTCTGCTCGCCAATTCCGCGCTGTTCATCGGCTTTTCGATGATGTGCGGCTGGTCGAACTCGCTGGGCCTGATGATCGCAGGGCGCATCGGCCAGGGCTTCACGGGCGGTGCGATGATTCCCACCGGCCAGACCATCATCCGCACGCGCCTGCCGCTCTCGCAGTTGCCGATCGGCATGACGGTGTTCGGTCTCATCGTGCTGCTGGGTCCGCTGCTCGGTCCGGTCGTGGGCGGCTGGCTCGCGGAAAACATTAGCTGGAGCTGGTGCTTTTTCATCAACCTGCCGGTATGTCTTGCGCTCATCACCTTGCTGATCGTCGGCCTCAAGCCCGATCGTCCGCATTGGGAGGCCTTTTTCAAGGCCGACTGGCTGGGCATCGTCGGGTTGGCCGTGGGCCTGAGCTCGCTTACCGTCGTGCTCGAAGAGGGGCAGCGCGAGCGCTGGTTCGAATCGGACATGATCGTCACGCTCACGTGGGTGACGCTCGCGGGTATGGCGCTCATCGCGCTGTCGCAGTTCACGGCCAAAAAGCCGATCCTGCGTCTGTCGCTCATGCGCAATGCGCGCTATGCCAGCGTGATCGTGATCGTGTTCGCGGTGGGAGCGGGGCTTTACGGCATTTCGTATTTGCTGCCGCAGTTCCTGAGCCTGGTGGCGGGCTACAACGCGGAGCAGTCGGGCGCGATCATGCTGCTCTCGGGCCTGCCGGCATTCCTCATGATGCCGGTGCTGCCGCGCCTGCTCGGCCGGGTCGATTTTCGCGTGCTGGTGGTGAGCGGGCTGTTGTTGTTCACGCTGAGCTGCATGCTCGACATTTCGCTCACCGCGCAGAGCGTGGGCCACGATTTCGTATGGTCGCAACTGGTGCGCGGCACGGCGCAGATGCTGGCGATGATGCCGCTCAATCAGGCCTCGATGGCGGCGGTCGCGCGCGAAGATTCCGGCGACGCGGCGGGGCTCTACAACATGGCGCGCAATCTGGGCGGGTCGGTGGGGCTCGCGATCATCGGCACGCTCATCGACCGTCGCGAGACCTTCCATACGGCGGTGCTGCGCGAGTCGCTCAGCGCAAATTCATTGATCGGGCAGGAGCGCGTGGCGGCGGGCGCGGCGAACTGGTTCGCGCAAACGGGCGACATGGCCTACTCGCAAATGCGCTCGCTGGGCCAGATCGCCGCGCAAATCCAGCAGCAATCGATGGTTATCACGTTTTCCGAAACATTCTGGGTGCTCGGCATCGCGCTGGCGGCGTGCGTGCCGCTTGCGCTCCTGCTCAAGAAACCGCAGCCCGGCGCGAAGACGCCGTCCGCCGGCCACTGACGCTTGAACTTCTGACTCATGACGGCAATTCGTTCTTTCCGATCCGCTATCGCTCCGCTCACGGTGCTGGCGACCGCCTGTGCGCTCGCGGCCTGCACCGTGGGCCCCGACTATCGCGGCGCACCGGCGGTCGCGCCGGAGGCGGCCAGCGCCGCCACGTTCGTTCGCACGCCCGACCACGGCGTGACACCCGGGCGCGCGCCCAGCGAATGGTGGCTGGCATTCGACGACCCGCAGTTGAATGCGCTGATTGCCGCCGCGTTCGCGCACAATCCCGATCTGCGCGCCGCTCAGGCGCGGCTGCGCGAATCGCGCGCGCAATTGCAGCAGCAACAGGCCGCCGAGCTGCCCAAGGTCTCGGCCAGTGCCGCCGCGCCGCGCATGCGCGAACCCGATCTCAGTGCGTTCTCGCAGCAGCCGGGCAGCTCCGGAGCAGGGCGCGGCCCGCTGCAGTTCTACACGGCGGGCTTCGATGCGTCGTGGGAGATCGACTTGTTCGGCGGCACGCGCCGCGCGGTGGAGGCGGCGAGCGACGAAGCCGACGCCGTTCAGGCCGATCTCGCCGACGCGCAAGTCTCGCTCGCCGCCGAAGTGGCCCAGGCTTACATCGATCTGCGCGACGAACAGCAGCGCCTCGCGATTGCGCAACAGACGGCCGAACTGCAGCAACAGATGCTGACGTTGACCGAGCAGCGGCGTGCGGGCGGAACGGCGGCGGAGGTGGATGTCGAGCGGCTGACGACCCAGGTCGAGACCACGCGCTCGCGGCTCGCGCCGCTCGCGTCCCAGGTGGAGATGTCGCTCGACCAGCTGGCGGTGCTGACCGGCAAGGCGCCTGGCGCGCTCGATGCCGAACTGGCCGCGCCGCGCGCGCTGCCGACGCTGCCCGCATCGGTGCCGGTGAGCGACCCGGCGACGATGCTCGCGCAGCGGCCCGACATTCGCGCGGCCGAGCGCCGGCTCGCGTCGAGCAACGCGCAGATCGGCGAGCATGTGGCCGACTTTTTGCCCAAACTCACGTTGTTCGGCGACCTGGGCTTTACGGCGGCGGATCCGGGCCATCTGATGCGCAAGAGCAATTTCAGCTGGGTGGGCGTGCCGTATTTGCAGTGGAACGTCTTCGACTTCGGCCGTACGCTGGGCGCCGTGCATGGCGCCGAGGCCGCGCGCGACGAGGCCGAAGCGCGCTACGAAAAGGCGGTGCTCGCGGCGCTGCAAGATGCCAACGGCGCGCTCTCGCGCTATGGCTACCAGCGCGAACATCTGGTGACGCTGCAAAAGGTGCAGGACTCGGCGCAGCGCTCGGCGACGCTGATGCGTCAGCGCTATCGTGCCGGCGCGTCGAGTCTCGTCGATTTGCTCGACACCCAGCGCGCCGAATTCGCCGCGCAGCAAGATGTGGTTTCCGGGCAGGCGCAGTTGCTCAAGGACTTTGTTTCGCTTCAGAAAAGCCTGGGGCTCGGCTGGCGCAGCACTGCAAGCTGAGCGCGCTGGCGTAAGCGCGCCTGGCGCAAATTCAACCGGCCTCGGCGGCGGTGTGCTCGCGCACCGCCGGCTCGCGATACCCGAGGCGCGCCGAGATCGCCGCGCCCGCGCGCTTGAGCAGCGCCACGTAGTGGGGTTTCGTATCGGCACCGCAGCGCATGGTCGGAAACGAAATCGACAGCCCGGCGACGACGCGTCCGAAGCGGTCGAAGACCGGCACCGCGAGACACTGCAAGCCTTCCTCCTGTTCTTCGTTATCCTCACCAAAACCCTGTTGGCGCACGTGCGCGAGGATGCTCAGCACCGCGTCGGCGCAGGAAAGCGTTTTCTGCGTCGATTTCCTGAATTCCACGTGCGAGAGCGTTTGCACGGCTTCGGCGGGGTCCATCCAGGCAAGCAACACCTTGCCGATCGCCGTGCTGTAGAGCGGATTGCGGCGGCCGATGCGCGATTGCATGCGCAGACCGTAATCGGCGTCGATCTTGTGAATGTAGATGATGGCGTCTTCGTCGAACGCGCCCAGATGTACGGCTTCGCGCGTCATGGCCGCGATGCGGCGCATCTCGATGTCCGCCTCGCGCACGAGATCCACGCTTTCCAGCGCCTGCGCGCCGAGTTCGAAGAGGCGGATCGTCAGCCGATAGCGGTCCGTTTCCACTTCCTGCGCGACATAGCCGAGCGCTTTCAGGGTTTGCAGCACGCGGTGCACGGTGGTCTTCGAAAGCGCGAGCCGTTGCGAAAGCTCGCTGATGCCGATAGGCCCGTGTTGGCCGAGCGCGCCGAGGATCGCAAAGACGCGCCCGATCGACGACGCCGATTCGCCTTTTTCGCCGCCGGATTCGAGCTCGCTCATTGCGCTTGCCGTTGCGCTGTTCGCGCGCGCCGCGCCGCGCTCGCCTTGCGTGCCGCGGTGGCCTTTGCCCATTGCTGCCATTGTCGTGTTTCCATGTCGATACGCTGCGCACCAAGCATACCGCGTCCCGCGCATGACGCGTGTCCCCGCGTGCGCCAGCCTGCGCGCGTGCGGGTGCGGGGCCGTTAGCGGGCGAGCCAGCCGCCGTCCACCGCGAGCGTATGCCCGTGCACGTAGTCCGAGGCGCTCGAGGCGAGAAACACTACCGGCCCCGCGAGGTCGCCGCTGGTGCCCCAGCGCCCGGCCGGAATCCGTCCGATGATTTCGTCGTTGCGCTGGGCATCCTCGCGCAGCGCCGTGGTGTTGGCGGTCGCCATGTAGCCGGGCGCGATCGCGTTCACATTGATGCCGCGAGGCGCCCATTCGTTCGCGAGCAAGCGCGTGAGACCGAGCACGCCGCTCTTGGCGGCCGTGTACGACGCCACCCGGATGCCGCCTTGAAACGACAGCATGGAGGCGATGTTGATGATCTTCCCGCCGCCTTGCCGCTTGACGAACTCGCGGGCGGCGGCCTGGGCGAGGAAGAAGACGCTCTTCAGGTCGACGTCCATGACGGCGTCCCAGTCGCTTTCGGCGAATGCCAGCGCGTCGTCGCGGCGGATGATGCCGGCGTTGTTCACGAGTATGTCGATGCGCCCACAGGCTTCGAGCGCGGCCGCCACGATGGCCTCGACGGGCGCGATGGAGGACAGGTCGGCGCGCACGTCGACGAAGCGGCGCCCGGTCGCCTCCACCTGTGCGGCGGTGTCTCCCGGCCCGCTGCGGCTCACGCCGACGATGTCGCAGCCGGCTTGCGCGAGCGCGGCGGCCATGCCGGCGCCAAGGCCGGTGTTGCAGCCGGTGACGATCGCGACCTTGCCGCCGAGATCGAATGGATTGAACGTGCTGAATGCCATGGACGCAGTGCCTCGCGAAATGCCATGCGGCGGTACGAAAGTTTTCCCGGTTTCCAATGCGAAAGCGGCCGTGCGCGATCAGCGCAGATCGCGCACGGCGACGTGGTCCATGTCGCCGAACACCTGGTTTTCGCCGGCCATGCCCCAGATGAAGGTATAGGCGCGCGTGCCGACGCCCGAGTGGATCGACCAGCTCGGCGAGATCACGGCCTGTTCGTCGTGCACGAGCAGGTGCCGCGTTTCGTGCGGTTCGCCCATCATGTGAAACACGGCCGCGTCGTCGGCGAGGTTGAAATAGAAGTACACCTCCATGCGCCGCTCGTGCGTGTGGCACGGCATGGTGTTCCAGAGATTGCCGGGCTCGAGCTTCGTCATGCCCATCGACAGTTGGCAGGTGGGCAGCACTTCCGGCACGAGAAACTTGTAGATCGTGCGCCGGTTGCTCGTGGCGGCGTCACCCAGCGTTTGCGGCGCAGCCTGCGCGAGCGTGATCGTGCGCGTGGGATGGGTCTCGTGCGCAGGGACGCAGTTCAGATAGAACTTCGCGGGGCGCGCGGGATCGTCGCTGCCGAAGGCCACGTTCTGCGCGCCTTTGCCGATATAGATCGCTTCCTCGTTGCGCACCGCATGGCGTGTGCCGTCCACGTCCACCCAGCCATTTCCGCCGATATTGATGGCGCCCAGTTCGCGCCGCTCCAGCAGGTGGCTCACGCCGATCGACTGGCCGAGCGCCGCCGGCACCTCGACGGCCCGCGTGACGGGACATGCGCCGCCGACGATGATGCGGTCGACGTGGCTGTAGGTGAGACGCAGCGCGTCGCGCTCGAAGATCTGCTCGATGAGGAATGCCTTGCGCAGGCCTTCTGTGTCCAGCGTGCTGGCATATTCGCTGTTGATGCTCTGTCGCACTTCCATGCAGGCTCTCCGTTGGGTGGCAAGGCGCGTTCGCGCATGTTCGATCGACTATCGTGCAGATAAAATTTTTCGGAACGTCGGTCCGGAAATGTTGCGCTGCCGTGCCAAGCTTGGCAAGTGCGTGATCCAGATAATGGGAAATATCGAATAGAGCACGGGTAAACGTTGACGGAAACGGCTTTAAAAATCGGAACGCCGTTCCTTTCGTGCTGCTATTCTTTTTCCGAAGGGAGCATCCAGATCCAAAGCCGGACGCAATGCACTTGAGTGCCGATCCGGCAGACCGATGTGAAGTCCAAGGAGAAGGCATGAAGCTGAAGAAGGCCATCGACCGCGTGCCTGGCGGCCTGATGCTGGTGCCGCTGCTGCTCGGCGCCTGTGTTCACACGTTTGCGCCGGGTGCCGGCAAGTACTTTGGTTCATTCACCAACGGATTGATCGCGGGCACCGTGCCGATCCTCGCGGTCTGGTTTTTCTGCATGGGCGCGACCATCGACCTGCGCGCAACCGGCACCGTGCTGCGCAAGTCGGGCACGCTGCTGGTGACGAAGATGGCGGTGGCGTGGGTCGCCACGCTCGTTGCGGCGCACTTCATTCCCGTGGACGGCGTCAAGGCCGGCCTGTTCGCCGGGCTATCCGTGCTCGCGATCACGACCTCGATGGACATGACCAACGGCGGCCTCTACGCTGCCGTCATGCAGCAGTACGGAACAAAAGAAGAGGCGGGCGCGTTCGTGCTCATGTCGATCGAATCGGGCCCGCTCGTCAGCATGATCATCCTGGGCGCGGCGGGCGTGGCGTTCTTCGAGCCGCGGCTTTTCGTGGGGGCGGTGTTGCCGTTCTTCGTCGGCTTCGCGCTCGGCAATCTCGATCACGACTTGCGCGACCTGTTCGGCCGTTGCGTGCATCCGCTCATTCCGTTCTTCGGCTTCGCGCTCGGCAACGGCATCGATCTCAACGTGATCGCGGCGAGCGGTTTTTCGGGCGTCGTGCTCGGCTTCGGCGTGATCGTCGCGACCGGCATTCCGCTGATTCTCGCCGACCGCTGGATCGCGGGCGGCAACGGCGCGGCGGGCCTCGCGGCTTCGTCCACGGCGGGCGCGGCTGTCGCCAATCCGGCGATCATCGGCGAAATGATTCCGCGCTTCAAGCCGCTCGTGCCCGCCGCTACGGCGATGGTCGCCACCTCGTGTCTCGTCACGGCGATTCTCGTGCCCATTCTCACGGCCCTCTGGGTGCGCCGAAAGAGCGCCCGCGAGGCGCTGCGCGAAGAGTTCATGGGGCCGCAGGCGCAACCGGCCGGCGGACATGACGCGCATATCCAGGCGTAAGTGTGCGTAGGCACACCATGCGTGCGGCGCCCATGGCGCTATGCGGTGGCGTGGCTAGCCGCGCGCCATGCTTGCGAACACACCGTCGCGGCGAATGAGCGCATGAAAGAGCGCCGCCGCGACATGCGCGAGGATGGTCGCGAACAGCGCCATGGCCAGCCACGTATGCGCCGCGCGCAGCCAGGCGTAGAGCGCGACGCTGTGCGGCGCGATGGGCGGCAGGTGCACGCTGCCGCCCAGCACGATGGGGTACCCGCCTGCCGAGAGCATCGACCAGCCGATCAACGGCATGGCGATCATGAGCGCATAGAGCACCCAGTGCGAGCCGTGCGCCGCCGCGCGCTGCCAGCCCGGCATAGCGGCAGGCAACCGCGGCGCGCCGCAGATGAGGCGTACGGCGGCGCGCACGATCGCGAGCGCCAATAGCGCGATGCCAAGCGGACGATGCAGGGCGAGCAAGGTGTTGTGCAGTTGCGAGACGGTCGAGACCATGCCCACGCCCACGAACAGCATGGCAATGATCAGGACTGCCATGCACCAGTGCAATAGCCGGGCCAGCGCGTTAAAGCCGGAGCGAGTGGATGTCATGGTTGTGCGTCTCCCTGTGAGCGGGCGGCTTCTTCACGCGTGCGCCGGTTGAACGAGACCGAATAGGCGGCCGAGCGTGCGGCGAGCAGTGGGTCGTCGGAGGGCTTCAGGCCATCGGGCAGAATGGTGGGGTCGTAATTGACGTCGCGGCATGCGCCTTCGCGTTGCGGGGTCGCCTGCCGAAGCACGAGCGTGCCCGCGTCGATCTGCTCGCGTCCGGCCGGCCATTGCAGCGTGGCGTCGTTCGTGGGGTCGCCCGGTGCGGCCACCGTCAGCACGAGGCGCCAGCGCAACGGACCTTGCGCAAGCCGCGCGTCGAGATCGTCGGCGAGAAAATTCGGATCGCTCTTCTGGGCAGACGTCTCCGGCTCGAATGGCGTTTGCGGCACCATTTGCCAGCGGACCGCATGCGCGTTGCCGTTCGCATCGGTGGCGATGAACGCGTCGATGCCGTAGAACGCGGTGTTCGCGAAACTGGACGCGGGCGGATGCGCCTTGAGCCATTGGCGAAAGGGCAAGGTCTCCGGATTGGCGCGGAAGAACGCGTCGAGCCTGGCGGGGTCCGGCTTGCCGGTCGCGGGGTCGGGTTTCGACGCGACGAGCTGCCGGTAAAACTGCTTTGGGGTCCGAACCACGAAGATGGGCGTGGAGTTCATGCCCGTGCGCCACTGTTCCCCGTCCTGCAACTGAAACAGCAGCGCCATGCTGCGGATAGGGATGCTGGCGTCGGGCGCGGACGGGTTGCTGCCGGGAATCGCGAAGCGCCCTATGACGGGCGTGTCGCCCGGCGCGAACACGGCGGCACGCGATACGCGCGCGCCGTTGCCGTTGCTCTCGAATTCGCCTTCCACGCAAAGCCCCTTGGCATGATTGCGCCGGTAGCCCGGGTGTACGCCATAGTTCGTTTCGAAGGTGTTGACGATATGCGGGGCGCTCAAGCGCCTGGGCGTGAGCCAGCCGGCCGTCCACGCGAAGGCGCCACCGGCGCAGGCCACCACGGCCGCGATGGCCGCGAGCCGGCACGGAACGCAGAGGGCGGCGCGGCTCATGACTCGCCTCCCGATTGCATGGGTTCTTGCGGGTATCGAAAACCTGGCGAAAACGCGGGTCGTTCACGCGCACGCAAGAGGTGGACAAATGCGGGGCGTATAAGTGCGCAAAGGGGCATGATCGGTCCTGTGGCAGGCCGTGGGGGCCATTACGGGTGTCAACAGGACGGGAGGGCAATCTATTCCATACGCGCACGCAGGCGAAGAATGGCTGGGGTATCGCAACGCGCCGCGCGCGCGATACCCCACGCGCGGCGCGTTTTCCGGTCAACGATGCTCGGTGACGAACTTCGTCACGAGATAGGCTTCCATGGCCTCGGTGCCGCCTTCGGAGCCGTAGCCCGAGTCCTTCACGCCGCCGAACGGCACTTCGGGCAGCGCCAGACCGTGGTGGTTGATCGACAGCATGCCCGTTTCGACGTCTTCCGAGAGCGCTGCCGAGGTCGCGCTCGAGCGCGTATAGGCGTACGCAGCGAGGCCATAGGGCAGCCGGTTCGCTTCGGCCACCGCGTCCTCGTAGCGCGAGAAGCGCGACACCGGCGCCAGCGGGCCGAACGGCTCTTCGTTCATGATGCGCGCGGTGAGCGGCACGTCGGTCAGCACGGTGGGCGCGAAGAAGTAGCCTTCGCGGCCCACGCGCTCGCCGCCCGTGAGGACCTTCGCACCGTGCTCGCGCGCGTCGGCCACGAGACGCTCCATCGCGGCGAGGCGACGGTCGTTCGCGAGCGGTCCCATCTGCACGCCTTCGCTCAGACCGTTGCCCACCTTGATCGCCTGGGTGGCCGCCACGAAGTGTTCGAGGAATTCGTCGTAGGCGGCATCTTCGATCAGGAAGCGCGTGGGCGAAATGCACACCTGGCCCGCGTTGCGGAACTTCGCGCCCGCGAGCAGCTTCGCGGCGCGCGGGATATCGGCGTCGGCGAATACGATGGCGGGGGCATGGCCGCCGAGCTCCATCGTCGCGCGCTTCATGTGCTCGCCGGCCTTCGAGGCGAGCAGCTTGCCCACCGGCGTGGAGCCCGTGAACGAGATCTTGCGGATGGCCGGATGCGCGATCAGATACGACGAGACTTCCGAAGGCACGCCGAACACGAGGTTGAGCGCGCCCTGGGGCAGGCCCGCATCGACAAACACTTGCACGAGCGCCGCGCAGCTCGCGGGCGTTTCTTCCGGTCCCTTGAGCACGACGGTGCAGCCCGACGCGAGCGCGGCGGACACCTTGCGCACGGCCTGATTGAGCGGGAAGTTCCAGGGCGTGAAGCAGGCGACCGGGCCCACGGGCTCGCGCGTGACGATCTGGCGGACCGCGTCCGTGCGCGAGGGCACCACGCGGCCGTAGGTGCGGCGGCCTTCTTCGGCGAACCAGTCGATGACGTCGGCGCCCGCGAGGGTTTCGCCCTTCGCCTCGCCGAGCGGCTTGCCTTGCTCGCGCGTCATGATCGCGGCGATCTCGCCCGCGCGCTCGCGCAGCAGGTCGGCGGCGCGGCGCATCAGCTTGCTGCGCTCGAGCGGCGAGACCTTGCGCCATGCGCCGAAGGCGCGCGCGGCGGCTTCGGCGGCGTCCGAGAGATCCTGCTCGCTGGCGAGGCTCAGGCGCCCGATCTCCGCCTCGGTGGCGGGGTCGATCACCGCAATCGTCTTCGCGCCGGCGCGCCATGCGCCATCGACGTAAATCTGGGTATCCGGATAGGGCTTCACGCTGGAACTCATGATGGGACGATCCTCTTCAACGGTGCAACGGTGGGGAAGCGGGCGCCGCGCGCGCTAACGCGCAAGGCGCCGTGGCCGGGGAGTGTCTGAAAGCCGTCTATTCTGCCACCGCTTCGCGCGTTCTGCAGGCGCGCCAAAAGCCCGCGAGCGCGCCAGGCGCGCGGGGCCTTCGAGTGGATCGAAGGCCCCGGCGCTCATGGCCCTTGATCGGCCCCTTCGTGCAGGGGCGATTGCGTCGTCGCCTCAGCTCAACTGCGTGATGGGCGCGACCGCGGCCGGGTCGCTGATGCTCGGCTTGCCGTTCTCGACATGGCCGGCGTAGCGGCGCGCGAAGGTGGTGTCGTCGCGGCTCGTGACCGTGAGGTCGTACCAATGGTGGCTCGCGGCCAGCACCCAGGGCTCGTCGATGTGCGCGCCGGCGGGCACCACCAGCAGGCGCTCGCGCGCGCCATAGGCGTTGTCCGTGACGGTGAGGCGCGCGATGCCGCCGCCCGTGTTCGTGAACTGCAGGAACAGGTTGCCGTTCGCGACGTCGTAGTGCGCCGCGACTTCCGGCAGCGGCGCGCCGCCTTTGCCCGGGTGGCCGCGCTGTGCGGCCGCGGCCGCTACCGTCGTGCCGGCCGTGCCCGAGAAGCGGCGCACGAAGCCGTTCGGGCCGTACACCTCGAAGGCATAGACACCGTGGGTTGCGCTCAGGTCCCACGTGTCGTCGAGCGACTTGCCGGCTTCCACCGTATAGCGCCACGGGCCGTCGCTGCGGTTCGTGCCGTATACGTAGAAGTGCGCGCCCTGGCGGCCCTTGTTCGCGAAGGTGATCGAGAGCGCGTTTTTCGTCGTATCGACGTGGGCGTTCACGTGCAGTTCGTAGGGCAAGGCGCGCGCATAGCGCACGCCCGGCTCCTGCGCATCGATCGGAACCGGCGTGGCCGGCACGCTCGGCGCCGGATTCGCCGAACACTGGTTGTTGGCCAGCGTCATGTAGTCGCTCGTGTCCGGCAGCGTGGGCATCGATGCGTCGGGCGTGCGGAAGTCGAAGGCCGTCGTGAGGTCGCCGCACACCGCGCGGCGCCACGCGGTGATGTTCGGTTCGTGCACGCCGAAGCGCGTTTCGATGAAGCGGATCACCGAAGTATGGTCGAACACCTGCGAGCAGACGAAGCCGCCCTTGCTCCAGGGCGAGACGATGGTCATCGGCACGCGCGGGCCGAGGCCGTAGGGCAGGCCGTCGGCGGTGTACGAGCCGCCGCGCCCCGGGTTCACCACGTCATGGATCTCGCCTTCCACGCTCACGGTCGACTTGCCTTGCGCCGGCGTGGTGGCCGGCTGCGGCGGCACGACATGGTCGAAGAAACCGTCGTTCTCGTCGTACATGATGAAGAGCACGGTCTTGCTCCATACTTCGGGGTTCGAAGTAAGGGCATCGAGAATCTGCGCAGTGTATTCGGCGCCGTAAGCGGGCGTGTATTTCGGATGCTCGGAGAACGCCGCCGGCGGCAGCAGCCACGAGACTTGCGGCAGCTTGTTGGCGAGCACGTCGTTCTTGAGGTCGGCGATCGTGCGTACGGTTTGCGCGCGCTGATACAGCGCCGAACCCGGCTGCGCGTCGATGAAGTTGGCGAAGTTCTGCAGGATGTTCGTGCCGTAGTTGCCGTTCATCGGGTCGTTGCCGTTCGTGCCCTGCTGGTAGATCTGCCACGAGATGCCGGCGGCCTGCAGGCGCTCGGGGTAGGTCGTCCACGAGAGCAACTGCCAGGCGGGCGGCACGTCGCCGTCGACGAAATCGTTGTTGTCGAGCAGCGGGCCGCCCATCGTGCCGGTCGGATCGACCATGCCCGTCATGAGGTACGCGCGGTTCGGGTGCGTGGGCCCCGGCAGCGAGCAGAAGTAGTTGTCGCAGACGGTGAACGCATCGGCCAGCGCGTAGTGGAACGGAATGTCCGCGCGCAGGTAATAGCCCATCGTCATGTCCGTCTTGTACTGCGGCCACTGGTTGTACGCGCCGTTGTTGATCGCGTAATGGGTGGCGTACCACGAGTGATCGAGATCGCCCACGCATTGCGCGCTCGTGGTTTGCGTGTCGAGGTGGAACGGCAGCACGGGCTTCGTGGCGTCCTCTTTCGACGGCTGATACCAGACCGGCTTGCCGCCGGGCAGCGGAATCGGCAGACGGTCGTTATAGCCGCGCACGCCGCGCAGGTGGCCCAGATAGTGGTCGAAGGAGCGGTTCTCCTGCATGAACACCACGATGTGCTCGACATCGCGGATCGAGCCGGTGCGCGAGAACGCGGGAATCGCGAGCGCATTGCGGATCGATTCGGGCAATACGGTCATCGCCGCGGCGGCGGCGCCCGAGGAAGCAACGGTCTGCAGGAAACGGCGACGGCTGGTTGACGTCATTGTGGTTCACCTTTCTGCTGGTCTTCTGCCAGGGGAGGGAGGGGCGTGCATAGGCGCACGAAGGGGGGTTACTGACTCGTCGTTGCGGTGCTGCTGGAATCGTTGCCGGTGCTCGCCGGCGGGGCGTCGCCGGGCGCGTAGCTCATGATGGGCGCGACTTGCTGGCTATCGGCAGCGAGGCTCGCCTGCGCGCTCGCGACCGCGTCGCTGGCGAAATCGGCGGCGTTGGCGGCATTGGTGGCGCTCTGGGCCGATGTGCCGATGCCGTTGGCCATGCTTTCCATAGCGGAGGTAGACGCCTGCGGCAGGGGCGCGGAGGCATCCTGCGCTTGCGCTGCTGGGTTGGCGCGCGCGGGCGCGTTTGCGGCGCTGGCTTGCGACGGCGAGCTATTGCCCGGGCCGCATGCGGCAAGCATGATGGTTGCCAGCGCAACGGTTGTCGCGCCGGCCAGTGACTGCGCGAAAGAGTTTGTTTGCATGTGCGCTTCCGATCGTTCGAAGTGAGTCGGGAGATGAGCGAGCAATGGGTCGGCGCACAGTTTCGCCAGTCTCGAAGAAAAAATTGTGAAACCCGTGAAAACGTTTGCGCGCGATGATTTTTCTTTTGCAAACGTTTTTGCCGCGAATACGGAGGGCGATAACGCCGTTCGCGTGCGGGCCGGTGCGTATGCGCCAATTCTGTTAGGATGCGCGGTTTCGTTCGGCCCGCGCCGAATCGAATTGCGCTGCGCCGTGCCGTCGATTTCCCTATGCGTACCGCCACGCGAGCGCGAGCCGCCGCGCATATCGGCCCTGTCGCGCAGGATCGCGCACGCCCCTTCAAGCGCCGTTGCGCTTTTTTCCCGCTAACCGTACCGTCCCATGGAATCCGTCCGTTCCGGCTCCAGCCGGTTTTCTTCTTTGCGCCGCGAACTGCTTGCCGGTCTCACTTCGTCGTTCGCGCTCGTGCCCGAGTGCATCGCCTTCGCACTCGTCGCGCATCTGAATCCGTTGATGGGCCTTTACGGCGCGTTCTTCATCTGCGCGATCACGGCGCTGTTCGGCGGCCGGCCTGGCATGATCAGCGGCGCGGCGGGCTCCATGGCCGTCGTGATCGTCGCGCTCGTGGCGCAGCACGGTCCGCAATATCTGTTCGCCACGGTCGTGCTCGGCGGCCTGTTGATGATGCTGTTCGGCGCGCTCAAGCTCGGCAAGCTGATCCGCATGGTGCCGCATCCGGTGATGCTCGGCTTCGTGAACGGGCTCGCGATCATCATCGCGCGTGCGCAGCTCGAGCATTTCAAGGCGCCGGGCCCCCATGGCGCGGGCATGCAATGGATGCACGGGCAGGCGTTGTGGCTGATGTGCGGGCTCGTTGCGCTCACCATGGCGATCGTGTTCGTGGTGCCGCGCGTGACGAAGGCCGTGCCGCCCGCACTGGTCGCGATCGCGGGCGTGGGCGCGGCGGCGGCGCTCCTGCATCTGCCCGCCCGCACGCTGGGCGACATGGCGCACATCGCGGGCGGGCTGCCCGTCTTTAGCGTGCCCGCCGTGCCGATGAACATGGAGACGCTGCGCATCGTGCTGCCCTATGCGGCGCTGATGTCGCTCGTGGGTTTGCTGGAGACGCTCCTCACGCTCAATCTCACCGACGACGTGACCGGCACGCGCGGCCAGCCGAACCGCGAATGCGTGGCGCTGGGCGCGGCCAATGTGGCGGCGGGCATGTTCGGCGCGATGGGCGGCTGCGCGATGATCGGCCAGAGCGTCATCAATCTGGGCTCGGGCGGGCGCACGCGCGTTTCGGGCGTGACGAGCGGCGTCATGATCCTGCTGTTCATCCTGTGCCTCTCGCCGCTGATCGAGCGTATTCCGCTCGCGGCGCTGGTGGGCGTGATGTTCGTCGTCGCGGGGCAGACCTTCGCGTGGGGCTCGCTGCGCGTGTTGCGCAAGGTGCCGCGCAACGACGCCGTGGTGATCGTCGCCGTGACGGTCATTACCGTCTGCACCGATCTGGCGACGGCCGTGCTCTGCGGCATCGTCATCGCTTCGCTGAATTTCGCGTGGCAGCACGCGCGCGAGTTCCGCTGCGAGATGCGCGACGACGCCTCGGGCGAGCGCGTCTATGCGCTGCGCGGCACGCTGTTCTTCGCCTCGGCGGCGCATTTCCAGACGTTCTTCGATCCGGCGCGCGACCCGGCGCAGGTGCGGCTCGACTGCGCGCATCTGCAGGTGGCCGACCACTCGGCAATCGCGGCGCTCGAGGCCGTGCAGGCGCGCTACGAGCGCGCGGGCAAGCATCTCGTGTTCGCGCATCTCTCGCCGCGTTGCCGGGGCTTGCTGACGCGCGCGCAAGTGGCGGTGCGGCTGGGCGAGGCGCGCGTGTAATCGTGGCGGCACACAACGGCGCGTACCGCCGCGCGACGGCGCGCCTTCACGCCGTTCTGGCGGTGGGGACGGCGACGCCTGCGAGGATGTCGGTGGCGCGATGCGGCTGCGCGACCTGGTCGATGAAGAACACGTCGCCGCTCGCGTGCCGCGTGCGCAGCGGCAGGATGGCCTGATAGGCCGGCGAGCGATACCAGGCGCGGGCGCGCTCGCGGGTGTCGAACTCGACGACGATCAGGTTCCCCCTGAACGCGCCTTCGAGCCGCTCCACGGGACCGCCGTGGATGAGGAAGCGGCCGCCGAACGGCGCCAGCGTGCCGTCGATCTTCTCCAGATACTCGACGATCTCGGCGCACAGTTCGGTTTGATGCAGATGGGCGATGGCGTAGGTCGTCATGGCTATCCTCGTGGCGGGTGTGGAAAGGGCGTGAGCTGCCAACGAGGATAGGGCGGGGCGGGAGACGAATCGATTACGTGCGAGGTAAAGGCAACGCGCCGCGCCGTAATGAGACAGTAAGAGAGACAGTAAGAAAAACCGCTGAAAGCTCGAATTTCAAGAAATTAGCGAGGCCACACAAAAAGTGCTTGCAATTGCATAGGGAAAACCCTAGAATCAACTCGTCTCCTCCATGTCTCCTCCTGATATGGATTCAGCCCGCCCACTCAGGCGGGCTTTTTCTTTTCCGGCGCCGCAAAAACGCAGCGCGCGTGGCTGTCCTGAACCTGTCCCCATCTGCTTGCCCCAAGGCACTAAGGGTAAAATTGCCGGATCGGCGCCTCGCTCGGGCGCTCACGCGCCCAACCCAACGCTCAACGCCCCGATGAAACCGTCTCCCGCGGAAGACCAGAAGCGCAAGCGGCCGCCCACCTGGTTGCTCAATACCCTGACTGCGCTCGTGGGTCTGCTCACGCTCGCGCTGGGCGTGGGCTGGCTGATCCGTAGCTGGGTCGTTGACCGGGAGATGCCTTACTTCGCGATCCCGCTCGTGTTGTGCGTACCGGTGATCGCCGCCGTGGCGTTCCGCAATCTCTGGGACTGAATGCGGGGCTGGCGCGTACGCGCCGTACCTTCCTCGATGTCTGCGCCGGACACTTACCGGCTGAACCGCTCCACGCACGCTTGCCGTACGCGCTCGACCGGCGCGCTCCACGTTTCGTCGACAGCCTGCCGGAAGAGCCGCACCGTTTGCGGATACCACGGCGAATCCTCGCGCGCATGGAGCCAGCGCCAGTCCACGTCGCGGCGCGGCAGCATCACCCAGCAGGGCGTGCCTAGCGAGGCGGCCAGATGGGCCGTCGAGGTGTCCACGCAGATCACCAGGTCGAGCTGCGAGACGATGGCCGCCGTATCCACGAAATCGGCAATCTCGCTGCCCAGGTGCAGGATCGGCTGCGCCGCGCCCGCGCGCTGCGCCTCTTGCGCTTCGTCCTCTCCCGCGCCTTTTTGCAGGCTCACGAACTTCAGTCCCGGCACGCTCCAGAGCGGCGCGAGCGCCGCGAGCGAGGGAATCGAGCGATGGTGGTCGTTGTGGTGCTTCGGATTGCCCTTCCACACGAGCCCGATGCGCGGGCCCGCGCCCAGCGTTTCGAGCCGCGCGGCCCACTTGCGCGCGAGCGCGGGGTCCGGATCGAAGCGGGTGGGGGGCGGGGGCGTCTCGACCGGGGTGGCGAGCCGCAGCGGCATGCTGAGCGGGCTCGCCCAGTAGTCGAACTGGGCGGCGCGCGCGCTGGCTTCGGCGTGGGTGAGCACGGCGTCGATGCCCTCGACGCCCGCGAGCACGCGGTGCAGCGCGTCGACGCAGCCGAACGCCACGTGCGCCGCGCCTTGCGCTTTGATGAGACGCGCGTAGCGGGCGAACTGCAGCATGTCGCCGAGACCGTCTTCCTGCCAGAGCAGCAGCGACTTCCCGGCTAGCGGCTCGCCTTGCCAGTGCGCGCAGCGCAGCAGCTCGCGCGATGCGAAATGCACGAAGCCCGTGTTCTCGTAGCGCCGTTCGTAGAGGCGCCAGCCTTCCTCGTAGCGGCCCATGGCGATGAGCAGCGTGGCGAGGCGAAACACGGCATCGCCGTAATCGGGCGCCAGCGCGAGCGCGCGGCGGTACGCGGCCTCGGCTTCGTCGAGCGCGCCCAGCTCCTTCCATACGCCGCCCAGGTTGAAATGGGCTTGGGCGATATCGGCATTGCATTCGAGCGCCCGTTGAAGCGTCGCGAGCGCTTCCGGCAGGCGGCCGAGCATGCCCAGCATGCAGCCGAGGTTGTTGAGCGTTTGCGCGCGTCCGGGCGCGAGCCGCAGGGCCGTGCGGTAGGCCGTTTCGGCTTCGGGGTAGCGTTCGAGCTGCTGCAGCGCGACGCCCAGGTTGTAGTGCGCGTCGACGTGATCGGGGCGCAGCGCGAGTGCCTGCCGGTAGAGCAATTCGGCTTCGGGCTGGCGTTTGAGGTCCGTGAGCACGCAGCCCAGGTTGTTGAGCGCTTCGACATAGTCCGGCCGGATCTTGAGCGCGAGACGGCACGCGAGCTCCGCTTCCATCAGCCGGCCGCGCGACTTGAGCAGCGCGCCGTAGTTGTTCAGCGCTTCGGGGTATTGCGGCTCGGCGAGCAGCGCCTGGCGCCAGGCTTCTTCGGCTTCTTCAAGACGCCCGTGCTCGCGCAGCAGCGTGCCGAGATTGTTGTGCGCGCGCGCATGGCGCGGATGGCTCGCGAGCGCGGCGCGGTAGGCCGCTTCGGCTTCGTCCTGGCGGCCGGTTTCGTGCAGGACCGTGCCGAGGTTGTAATGGGCGTCCGCGTGTCCGGGCTGGTGCGCGAGCGCCATGCGATACGCGATTTCCGCTTCCTGTGTCCGCCCGAGCCGGTGCAGCACGATGCCGAGATTGCTGTGCGCGTCCGCATGCGTGGGGGCCACGGCGAGCAGTCGCCGCCAGAGCGTCTCCGCGGCGGGCCACTGACCGAGTGCCGTGAGCATCGCGGCGAGGCCGTGCCAGGCGTCCACGAACCCGGGTCGTGCGTCGATGCAGCGCTGCCACAGTGCCTGCGCCTCGCCGGTCTTGCCGGCGCCCAGCGCGCAGAGCGCGGCCAGATGGAGCATGTCGGCCAGTTCTGCGTCGTCGGCGCGCGCCTGCGTGCCGACGAGCGGCGCCAGCACGGCGAGCGCCTCGGCGAAGCGGCCTTGCGCGCTGAGCGCGCGCGCTTCCTGCTGGCGCTCGGGGTGGATGGGCGCGGCGGTGGTCGTCGGGGTCACAGTGGGCGGGCGAAATGGAGGACGCTACGAGCTTACGACAGCGCCCGCGCGCGCAACGGCGCGATTAGAGCGTGCCCAGGCCGCTTATTTGACGAATCGCGACGCCTCGCAGCGACCCAGGCCGCGCATTTCAATCTCGTAAGGCAGCGCGGCCGCGCCCGGCAGGTTTGGCGCGAGCGCGCTATGCTTGCCCGCATTGCGCGCTCATGCCGGACCGGGCGCGCCGCACCGCCAGAAAGAGAGGAGCATTCGATGCAATATCGCCGTTTTGGCCATACTGGCCTTTCCGTTTCGCGTCTGTGTCTCGGTACGATGACCTTCGGTTTGCAGACCGAAGAGGACGTGTCCCGTCTCATTCTCGACAAGGCCGCCGACGCCGGCATCAACTTCATCGACACGGCCGACGTCTATCCGCTCGGCGGCGGCGAATCGCACGCCGGGCGCACCGAGGAAATCGTCGGGCGCTGGCTCAAAGGCCGGCGCGAGCGTTTCATTCTGGCGACCAAGGCCGTGGGCAAGGTCGGGCCGTCGCCGTGGGACCAGGGCGCGTCGCGCAAGCACTTGCTCGATGCCATCGACGCCTCGCTGCGCCGCCTCGGCACCGACTACGTCGATCTCTACCAGTTGCACTCCGACGACCAGAGCACCCCGCTCGACGAAACGCTCGAAGCGCTCGACACGATCGTGCGCGCGGGCAAGGCGCGCTATATCGGCGTGTCGAATTTTCTCGCCTACCGGCTCGCGCGCGCGCTCGGCCGCGCCGACGTCTTGCGCACTGCGCGCTTCGTTTCGGTGCAGCCGCGCTACAACCTGCTGTTCCGCCAGATCGAGCGCGAGCTGCTGCCGCTCGCGGGCGAGGAGGGGCTCGCCGTGATTCCGTACAACCCGCTCGCGGGCGGCTTGCTGACCGGCAAGTACCGGCAGGACAGCGCGCCTGCCGAAGGGCGCTTCACGCAAAGCGTGGGCGTGGCCGGGAAGATGTATCACGATCGCTACTGGCACGAACGCGAGTTCGCGACCATCGAGACGCTGCGCGGCATCGTCGGGCAGGCGGGGCAGTCGCTCACGAGCGCGTCGATCGCGTGGGTGCTGGCCAATCCGCACGTGACGTCGGCGCTCATTGGCGCGAGCAAGCCGGAGCAGCTCGATGCCTCGATCGCCGCCGCCGATCTCGCGCTCGATCCCGCGCTGAAGACGCAACTGGACGAAGCGACTACCGCGTATCGTCTGGGCGACGCCGCGCGCTGACCGGCAATCGATAAGCGATCCGAAGTAAATCGCCGGAAAAGGGAAGGGGCGCCGCCAGGGCGTGCGCCTCTTCTTCGCGATGCGGGCCCTTCAGCCGCTTTCAAGGCAACCTCAAGGCAACCTCAAGGCAAGGTCAGGACAACTTCAAGGCACCATCACCTGGCGTCCCACCACCGCGCCTTTGGCGAGCGCCTCGAGCGCCGCGTTGATTTCCCCTAGCGGCCGGCTCGACACCGGCGAGGGCTGCATCTTGCCCGCGCGCATCAGCGCCACGAGCTCGCGCAATTCGGGCAGCGTGCCCACATAGCTGCCTTCGATCTTCAACGGCCGCATGGGGATGATCGGCAGCGAAAGCGTGATGTCGCCGCCCATCAAGCCGACCACCACCACGTGGCCGCCGCGCGTGCACGCATCGAGCGCGAGCCTCACGGTAGGCGTCGCGCCCACGAGGTCGAGCACGGCGCGCGCGCCGCCGCCCGTGGCCTTGACGACTTGCTCGACGGCATCGGGCGCGCGCGCGTCGATGGCGGCGAGCGCGCCTTCCTCGAGCGCGGCCTCGCGCTTGGCGGCATCCACGTCCACCACGATGGCGCCTTTCGCGCCCAGCGCCTTCAACACCTCGATGGCCATCATGCCGAGACCGCCCGCGCCGATGATCACGACCGGGTCTTCGTGAATGCGCGCGCCGAACTTCTTGAGCGCCGAAAACGTGGTGACGCCCGCGCACGCGAGCGGCGCGGCCTTCACGGGATCGAGGTTGCCGAGATCGACCAGATAGCGCGGGTGCGGCACGATCACGTAGTCGGCGAAACCGCCGTCGCGCATCACGCCGAGCGATTGCGGCTTCGTGCAGAGGTTTTCCTCGCCGCGCCGGCACGCCGCGCATTCCCCGCAGCCGATCCACGGATGCACGACCGCCATCGTGCCGGCCTTCACGTCGCCGGCCTGCGGGCCCGCCGCGACCACTTCGCCGCAGATTTCATGCGAGAGCGTGAGCGGCAGCTTGATGCCGCGGTCGGCGAGCGAGAGCTTCTTGCCGCCACCCAGGTCGTAGTAGCCCTCCCAGATGTGCAGGTCGGAATGGCAGAGTCCCGCGGCCTTCACGCGCACGAGCACTTCCGTGCCGCTGGGTTGCGGCGTTTCGCGCTGGACGAGTTCGAGCGGCTGACCGTGGTGGGTCACGCAATAACAACGCATCTGCATCGATGTCTCCGTTGGAGTGGTGTGAAGCGGTGAGGCGATGTCGATTCGCTTGCATCATAGCGGATACGCGACGAATTCGTCCGCCCGTTCTTTTTTGGCGGAGCGTGGCCGCCCGGGCCGTGCGGGCGCGATACGAAGATTCGCACAACGGATGAATCGCGAAGAGCCCGGATTCCGCATGAGCACGGCATCGAAAACATTCGAAAAAGAGCTTGAATCAGGGCCTTATCGTGTCGGGTTGATTGCATAGCTAACGACAACGGGGTATCCTGCATCCATGTTCGATCAGTGTCTCTACTTCAATACGTCGGCGCTCGCACGCCGGCTCGAACGCGAATGGTCCGGGGCGTTCGAGCCTTTTGGCCTTACGCCGCCGCAAGGTTTCATGCTGCGCGCGGTGCTCGAGCGGCCCGGTTCCCTGCAGCGCGAGCTGGCGGATCTGCTTTCCATTGCGCGACCCACGGCCACGCGCGTGCTCGACGGGCTCGAGTCGCGCGGCTACGTCGCGCGTCAGCGCACGGTCGGCGACCAGCGCGAGGTGTCGATCGTGCCCACGCCGCAAGCCACGTCGATACGCGAGGCGCTCAATCATGCGAGCGCGCAGGTCACGAGCCGCATCAAGCGCTCGCTGGGCGGCGAGGCGTTCGTGGATACCGTGAGCCGGCTGCGCACGGTGCGCGCGACGCTGGGCTAGGGCCTGCCGCGCAGGCAAGCCCGATTGCGCCAACACAGGCGTGCGGGAAGCACGCGGGGCAGACGCGCCGTCGCCTCGCGCATCATCGGTTCTGGAGTTTCATCATGCGGCGCATGGCTGCTTTCTTTGTTTCGACGTGGCTCGCTGCCGCGATTCTCTATCTGGGCCGGCATTCGGTGCCGATGATGGCGCTGAGCGGCGTGGTCGTGTTCGCGGGGCTCGATCTGTTCCGCCCCGACCGCGCGGGCGCCGATGGCGCGCCTACCCGCGACGGCGGCGAGCGTTCGTAACGGTCCACGCGGATTAGTACACGGCTTAGTACACGGGTTCGCAAGGGTTCGCGCGCGCCGCGCCAGGCGAGCGCGGCGCGCGGGTCTCAAGCGCTCCAGGCCGCTACGAGGCGCAGCAAGCCTTGGCTGGTACACGCCGGCTCAAGCCTCCTCGGCCCACGACATGCTCTCGCGCGCGAGCAGCGCCGAAGACGCCGCCGGCCCGTAGGTGCCCGCCGTATAGATGCGCGGGCGATCGTTGAGCTCCTTCCAGCCGTCGAGAATCGGCTCCACCCAGCTCCAGGCCGCTTCCAGTTCGTCGCGGCGCATGAAGTGCGTGAGGCGCCCGCGAATCACGTCGACGAGCAGGCGCTCGTAGGCTTCCGCGCGGCGCTCGGGAATGGCCTGCTGCAGGTCGAGATTCAGGCTCACCGGCAGCATGTTCATGCCGCTGCCCGGCTCCTTCGCGAGCATCTGCAACTGGATCGACTCTTCGGGCTGGAGCTGGATCACGAGACGGTTGCCGTAATGGCGCGGGCCGCTCGGGAAGATCGAGAAGGGCAGGTCCGCGAATTCGATCACGATCTCCGACTGGCGCTTCTGCATGCGCTTGCCCGTGCGCAGGAAGAACGGCACGTTGGCCCAGCGCCAATTGTTGATGTGCGCGCGTAGCGCCACGAAGGTTTCGGCCTTGCTGTTGGCGGGCACGTTGTCTTCTTCCAGATAGCCCTTCACCGGCTGGCCGTCCACGGCGCCCGCCGCGTACTGGCCGCGCACGGTGTCGCGCGCGATGTCGGCCACCGACATCGGCCGCAGCGAGCGCAGCACCTTGAGCTTTTCGTCGCGCACGGCGTCCGGGTCGAGCGAGACGGGCGGCTCCATCGCCACGATGCACAGCAGTTGCAGCAGGTGATTCTGCACCATGTCGCGCAGCGCGCCGGTATGGTCGTAGAAGCCCGCGCGGCTGCCCACGCCCACCGTCTCCGCCACCGTGATCTGCACGCTGCGGATATACGGCGCCTGCCACAGCGGCCCGAAGATCGGATTGCCGAAGCGCAGCACCATCAGGTTCTGCACCGTCTCCTTGCCCAGATAGTGGTCGATCCGGTAGATCTGCGATTCCGCGAAGTGACGGCCCACCGAGGCGTTGATCTCCTTGGCCGAAGCGAGATCGTGGCCGAGCGGCTTCTCCAGCACGACGCGCGAATGCTTGTCGAGCAGGTGCGCGGCCGAGAGGTTATCGCAGATGGTCGTGAAGAGCTCGGGCGACGTCGAGAGATAGAACACGCGCAGCGCATGCTTGCGCGAGGCCTGTGCGAGACGCTCGTAATCGCCGGGCGCATTCACGTCGATGATGACGTACTGGAACAGGTCCAGATAGCGGTCCCATGCGCTGGCGTCGAAGGCATTGGCGTCGATGAACGGACGCGACTGCTCTTCCATGAATGTGCGATAGTCGTCGAGGGTCCAGTTCTTGCGGCCCACGGCGATGATGCGCGTGTCGTGCGGCAGGTTGCCGTGCAGATGCGCCATGTAGAGCGCGGGGAGCAGCTTGCGTGCGGCAAGGTCGCCTCCGCCGCCGAAGATAATCATGTCGACGGGCTGTTCGGGCGCGGCTTGGGCAGGCTGATTCGTCATGGCAGGTCGCTCGGTTGTGGCGATGAGTGGCGCGAGGTTGCGCAGATTGCGCCCGCAGAGGCTGCGGACGCGATGAAAAACGCCAATGTTGCATCGTTTCGCGCGAGTTTGCACGTCTTGCGCGGCTGTTCGCATGCCGACCGCGCGGTCGGTGAACGGTTCGCGCACGCATGCGCGGCGAATTGCGCGAATCGATCGAATTGGGCGTGGCGCGCTGCACGCTTTGTGCAGGGCTCGTGCCGGGCGTGGCGAGCAGGCCTGTTTTACGCGCGGCATCGAACGCCGCGCACCGAACGCGGAACCTCACGCGGAACCTCACGCGAGACCGGGTACCTTCATGCCGAAGGTCTGCAACAGCAGCAGCGCATTGAGCGCGAGCACGGCCGCCGCGCCCAGCGCCGCGAGCCACGCGAGCGCCGGACCACTGCGGTAGGCCCCCATGACGTCGCGCCGGCTCGTGAACCAGACGAGCGCGGCCATCGGAAAGGGCAGCGCGAAACTGAGCACGACCTGGCTCACCACGAGCGCCTCGGTGGCGTTCGCGCCGAAGCCCACCACCGCGAAGCTCGGCGCCATGGTCACGATGCGGCGCAGCCAGAGCGGGATCTGGAAGCCCACGAAGCCCTGCATGATCATCTGGCCCGCGAGCGTGCCCACCACCGAGCTCGAGAGGCCCGAGGCAATCAGCGAAACCAGAAAGATGCTGGCCGCGGCCACGCCGAAGAGCGGGGCGAGCGTGTGCCAGGCGGTGCCGATTTCGGCGATGTCGGCATGGCCCAGGTGGAAGGCCGCCGCCGCCATGATGACCATCGCCATGTTGATGAGCCCGGCGAACGACAGCGCGATCGCCACCTCGATGTTCGAAAAGCGCAGCAGGCGCCTGCGCTGGGGCTCGTCGCGCGGCTGCACGCGCGCCTGGGTGAGCCCGGAGTGCAGAAACAGCGCGTGCGGCATGACCGTCGCGCCCACGATGCCCACGGCGATCGTCACGGCCTGCGCATCGGGCAGGCGCGGCGCGGCCAGATGCCCGAACACGCCCCCCCAGTCGACGGGCGTGATGAAAAGCTCCAGCAGATAGCACAGGCCGATCACGCCCACGAGCGCGCCGATCACGAGTTCGAGCGGACGAAAGCCCGCGCGCTCGAACCACAGCAGCCCGTAGGTGACGAGCGCGGTGACGGCCACGCCCGCGATGAGCGGCATGTGCAGCAGCAGCGCAAGCCCGATCGCGCCGCCGAGGAATTCGGCGAGGTCGGTGGCCATGGCGGCGATCTCGCTCACGATCCACATGAGCCAGACGAGCGGCGCGGGCAGGTGCGCGCGGCACAACTGCGCGAGATTGCAGCCGGTGACGATGCCGAGCCTGGCCGACAGCGCCTGGAACAGCATGGCGACGAGATTCGCGAGCAGCACGACCCAGAGCAGCGTGTAGCCGTAGCGCGCGCCCGCCTGGATATTGGTCGCGAAGTTGCCGGGGTCCATGTAGGCCACCGAGACGATCACGGCCGGCCCCGCCAGCGGCAGCAGGAGCGCCGCGCCGCGCCGGCGTCCTTCGAGCGCTTCGCGCACCTTGTGCGCCGTGCGCTCGGAGAGTCCGTCGGGCGGGTCATGCAGGCTGTCTTCGCGGGTGCGATGGTGCATGAATGCCTCGCCGAAGGTCTGGGGCCCGGAAACAAAGGGCCAGAGCAAAAGACCGAAACCGCGCGCGGCCGCGAAAAGCGCTGAAAAAGGACGCTCGCGGGGCATTCGCGCGTCATCGGAAAACGATTCTCGCGCGTTAATGAGGTGACCCGCACGCCGGTATCGCTGCCCGGTTTCAGCGAGATTTCGTCTGGCTTTCGGCCGCTTTGCCGCGCGCCAGCATCTATCTCAGCACAAACCGGCTCCGCGCGTGCTTTCTCCGGTTGCCGTCTTCCTGATCGCGCCGGCTTACTTCCATACGAAATGCCACATTTCCCGATTCTTACTCCCACCAGGAACCGCGTTGCAGCGGCGGTGTTCCTCGGCTCGCTCGCCTTTAGCGCAATCGCCCACGCCGGCGGCAACGCAAACATCGGCGGCAACGACAAAGTCATCGTGCTCGATTCCGGCGAAGCGCAGCTCTCGCTCATCGACGAGGCGAGCCGCAAGGTGGTCGGCACCGAGCCCACCGGCAAGGAGCCGCATCATCTGATGATCACGCCCGATGGCCAGTCGCTCATCGTGGCCGATTCGGTCTCGAACGACCTGATGTTTCTCGATCCGCACACGGGCAAGGTGCAGCGCCGCGTCGAGGGCATCGAAGACCCGTATCAGCTTGGCTTCTCGCCCGACCACAAGTGGTTCGTCACGGCGGGTCTGCGTCTCGATCGCGTGGACATCTACAGCTACAACGGCCACGACGTCACGCTCGTGAAGCGCATTCCGCTCGCGAAGACGCCTAGCCACATCAACTTCTCCTCGGACAGCAAGACTGCGTTCGTGACGCTGCAGGACACCGGCGAAGTGGCCGCGATCGACCTGCCCACGCAGACCGTGCTCTGGAAGCTGCACGTGGGCAGCACGCCCGCGGGCCTGTGGATGACGCCCGGCGACAAGTACCTGCTGGTGGGCATGACGGGCGAGGACGACGTGGCCGTGGTGGACTGGCACAACCGCACGCTCGTGAAGAAGATCCAGACCGGCCGCGGCGCGCACAACTTCCGCAATCTCGACGACGGCAAGCACGTGGCCGTGACGAACCGCGTCGACAGCACCATCAGCATTCTCGATTACACGACGCTCACCAAGGTCGCCGACATCACGGGCCTGCGCCCCGGCCCCGACGACATGGAACTTTCCGCCGACAAACGCTATCTGTGGGTAACGTTCCGCTTCGCGAAGCACGTGGGCATCATCGACCTGACGACGCGCAAGCTGATCGACACGATCGCCGTGGGCCGCTCGCCGCACGGCATCTATTTTGCGAACAGTGCGCCGGTCTACGCGCCGAATCCGGATTGAGGAGCGAGAACCCCGATGCTCGATACGCTGCTTGCCCAGGCCGACAACCTCGTTTCGTGGCTGCAGACGCTCGTCTACGTGGACGTGGTGCAGCCGATCTTCTACAAAGTCGGCCTGATGGGCTACGACGAGGACACCTACGACGCGCTCTACTGGGTGATCGTGGGGGTGCTGCAGATTGGCGCGTCGTATCTGCTGCTGCGCCCGCTCGAAGCGCTGCGCCCGGCCGAGGCGTGGGGCGACCGCAAGGCGCTGCGCGCCGACGTCTGGTACACGTGGATCGCCAAGCTCGGCATCCTGAACACCGCGTTCTTCTTTTTGCTCACGCCGCTGTTCAATCACTGGCAGAGCCTGATGGCGATCTACAACGTGCCGAACATCGACGTGGATAGCCTCTGGCCCGGCGTGACCGACAAGCCCATCGTCTCGTTCCTGATCTATCTGATCGCGCTCGATTTCGCGGGCTACTGGTATCACCGCTGGCAGCATCGCTTCGGCGTGTGGTGGGAGTTGCACGCGGTGCATCACAGCCAGCAGCAGATGTCGCTCTGGTGCGACGATCGCAATCATTTCATCGACGACATCGTGCAGGCCGCCTTCTTCGCGGGCATCTCGCTTTTCATTGGCGTGCCGCCTTCGCAGTTCGTCGTGCTCGTCGCCGTGAGCAACTTCCTGCAGAGCGTGCAGCACGTGAATGCACGGCTCGAATTCGGCTGGCTGCTCGAACGCCTGCTCGTGAGCCCGGCGTTCCACCGGCGCCATCACGCGGTGGGCTATGGCCACGAAGGCACGCGCTACGGCTGCAATTTCGGCGTGCTGTTTCCGTGGTGGGACGTGATGTTTCGCACGGCCTCGTGGAACAAGGCGCTGGAGCCCACCGGGATCCGCGAGCAATTGCCCGCGCCGCACGGCCGGGACCTGAACTACGGCGAGGGGTTGATCGCCCAGCAGTGGCTCGCGCTCGTGCGTATCGCCCGGCGTCTTGCCGGCAAGGGCTATCCGCTGGGCGGGCAGGCGAATTGATGGCGTGCCGGGCGCAGGGCCCGGCGCTTTCGTTCCGTGCGGTTGCCGTGTAGTTGTCGTGCGGTTGCCGTGCGGCTGCCCTCTGCGAGGCGGCTCGAGGCCGCCTCGTTTCGTTTCGGGACCCGCTTCAAGATCCGTATCGAGATTCCGGCAGGCTGCGCGGCGGATGCGATAATCGCAGCTTGTCCCCGCGCGGCGCCCGAGCCGCGTAGCGCCTCGTAACGGCGCCCAAGCCCGCTGGAGAACATCTTGAGCCGCATCGACAATCCGCAGCACGACCAGGAAGTCGGTTTCGCCGACGCCACCGAAGACTCCACCCGCATCGACGACGTGCGTATCGGCGCGGTGCGTCCGCTCATCTCGCCCGCGCTGCTGCTCGACGAACTGCCCGTGCCGCAGGCCACGCAGACGCTCGTGGAAACGAGCCGCGCGCAGATCGGCGAGGTGCTCGCGCATCGCGACGACCGCGTGGTGGTGGTGGTCGGCCCGTGCTCGATCCACGACCACGACCAGGCGATCGAGTACGCGAAGCGGCTCAAGCAGGAGGCCGACCGGCTCAAGGACGATCTGCTCGTCGTGATGCGCGTGTACTTCGAAAAGCCGCGCACGACCGTGGGCTGGAAGGGCTATATCAACGACCCGCGCCTCGACGGCAGCTTCCGCATCAACGAAGGTCTGCGCGCCGCGCGTCAACTGCTGCTCGACATCAACGCGCTCGGCTTGCCGACCGGCACCGAATTTCTCGACCTGCTGAGCCCGCAATACATCGCCGACCTCGTGGCGTGGGGCGCGATCGGCGCGCGCACGACGGAAAGCCAGAGCCACCGGCAACTGGCTTCGGGGCTGTCGTGCCCGATCGGCTTCAAGAACGGCACGGACGGCGGCGTGCAGATCGCCGCGGACGCCATCGTCGCGGCGCGCGCGAGCCACGCGTTCATGGGCATGACGAAAATGGGCATGGCCGCGATCTTCGAGACGCGCGGCAACAGCGACTGCCACGTGATCCTGCGCGGCGGCAAGAGCGGGCCGAACTACGATGCGGCGTCGGTGTCGGCCTGCGCCGCCGCGCTCGCGAAGGCGGGGCTGCGCGAGCACGTCATGATCGATTGCTCGCACGCGAATTCGAGCAAGCAGCATCGGCGCCAGATCGACGTCGCGCACGATATCGGCGCGCAGCTCGCGGGCGGCGAGGCGCGCATCGTGGGCGTGATGATCGAGAGCCATCTGGAAGAAGGGCGCCAGGATCTCACGCCGGGCGTGCCGCTCAAGCGCGGCGTGTCGATCACCGACGCCTGCATCAGCTGGACGCAGACGCAGCCGGTGCTGGAGTCGCTGGCGGAAGCGGTGCGGGCGCGCAGGCAGCAGCGAGCCGGGTAGCGTGGCGGGCGGAAGGGGGGGTGCCCCGAGGGCATCGGCTTGATGAATAGACAACGCGCGGCGGACTGCGAAATCCGCCGCGCGTTGTCGTTTGGAGCGCCGCCCGCTCAGTCGTCGATGGCCTCGTGCGTGGCCTGTGCGCCGCGCCGCCAGTATGCCGACGCGCGAATGCGCTTCTTGTCGACGCTGCGTTCGTTGCACAGATGCGCGCGTACGGCGCGAATCGCCGCGGCTTCGCCGGCCGCCCACACATAGCCCTCGCCGGGCGGTAGCCAGACCTGGCTCACGGCGTCCACGAGCGGCTGATCCGATTCGGATTCCTCACGGTAACACCAGATCGCGTAGAGATCGGCTTCGGTAGGCAGCGCGATGCGTGCCGCACGGTTCGCCACCTCCACGACCACCGCGACGCGCGCGCCGGCGGGCAGCTCACCCAGACGGCGGGCAATCGCGGGCAGCGCCGTCTCGTCGCCGATCAGGAGATGCCAGTCGTAGCCCGTGGGGATCACCATCGAGCCGCGCGGGCCGCCCACGCCCAGGTACTGGCCGGGCTGCGCCTGCGCCGCCCACGCCGTGGCCGGGCCGGCCTCGTGCAGCGCGAATTCGAGGTCGAGCTCGTTGGCGACGGCGTCGAAGCGGCGCGGCGTGTAATCGCGCGCGGCGGGGCGTTCGACGCCTTCGGGAAAGACGACGCCGTCGGGGCCGAGGCTCGGGAGCACGGGCTTTTCGGCGCCTGCGGGCGGGAAGAACACTTTCAGGTGATCGTCGAACGACGCCGACACGAAGTCGCTCAGATCGCCGGTGAGCGTCACGCGCACCAGCGCGGGCGAGAGCGCCTCGACGCGCGCGACGCGCAGCAGGCGAAACTTCAGCGGATGTCGTACGCGGACGACTTCAAGATGGCTCGGGTTTTGCATGAGTGACTCCAATGAGTTGGCGTTCGATCGGCGCCTGGCGGCGGTGGTGGATGGCGGGCCCGCGCTCAGGCGTCGCCCGCTTGCGGGTCGGCCCCGCCGTTTTCCTCGCCGCTCTCGATTTCGCGGGTGGCGCGCGCGAGGATTGCCGCGATGCGCCGCTGTTCGTCGGGCGAGGCGTTCGTGCGGACCAGCAGTGCGCGCTTGAGCGCGCGCCGTGCTTCGATCAGCTCGCGCACCCAGCCGCTACCTTCGGCGGGATCTTCGCCCGCGAGCGCGCGGCGCATGACTTCCATCTTGCGGCCGAAATGCGTGAGTTTCGCGAGGATCAGGTCGGCGCGCTCGCGATTGGCTTCCAGATGCGCGCGGCCTTCTCCAGATAGTTCGTAACGCTTACGATTGCCCTCGAGCGTGACGCTGACATAGCCGAGTTCTTCGAGATAGGTGAGCGCCGGGTAGACCATGCCGGGGCTCGGGTTGTAAAAGCCGTTCGAGCGAGCGTCGAGCGCCTTGATGAGCTCGTAGCCATGGCTCGGGCGCTCGGCGAGCAGCACCAGCAGCATCAGTTGCAGATCTTCCGACGTGAACTTGCGGCCACGGCCGAAGCCGTCTCCGTCGCCGCCGAAACCGCCAAAGCCGCGGCCGAAGCCTTCCCCGAATCGATCGCCGAAATCGCCAGCCCCGCCGCCGCGATGGCGGCCCATGGCGTGACGCAGCGCGTGCATCGGGTGGCGCATGGCGCGCATGGCCAAGCGGGCGCCGGCGAAATCTTCGTCGGCAAAGGGGTCGAAACAGGCGCGGCCGGCATGGCCGTGGCGCCAGAAATAACCGAAAGCGTGAGGGTGACGCATGAGGCCTCCTTCTCTGAGTGTCTTAAAACATGTCGTAAGATATATATCTTACGAGCGTTTGTCAAAGAAAATTTCGAGGCTATGGGCGCACGACGACGTTGACCGGCCCATGGGCGTCGCCATGATTGCCATGCGGACGATGCGATGGCCGTCGTGCGGATAGTCGCCGTGATCCCCGTCATTCGAGTTAATGCAACAAAGTTGCGTTAGCTGGTATATTGCAACTATGTTGCAATATTGACGATGGCCGGGCCCCTCATGAGCGAAGCGGCAAGGGCCGGCAGAGGGCCGCCATCGATACCCCCTGATATTCACAGTAATTCACGGTACAAGGAGCCATTTCATGGATGCACGACTGCCGGTCACGGTCCTTTCCGGCTTTCTCGGCGCGGGCAAGACCACGCTGCTGAACCATATCCTGAACAACCGCGAAGGGCGGCGCGTTGCCGTCATCGTCAACGACATGAGCGAGGTGAATATCGATGCCGCGCTCGTGCGCGATGGCGGCGCGCAGCTTTCGCGCACCGACGAGAAGCTCGTCGAGATGAGCAACGGCTGTATCTGCTGCACGCTGCGCGAAGACCTGCTGCTGGAAGTCGACCGTCTTGCGAAGGACGGACGCTTCGACCACCTGGTGATCGAATCGACGGGCATCTCCGAACCGCTGCCCGTCGCGGAGACGTTCACGTTTGCCGACGAGAGCGGCCAGAGCCTGTCCGACGTCGCGCGGCTCGACACGATGGTCACCGTCGTCGATGCGTTCAACTTCCTGCGCGACTACGGCTCGCAGGACAGCCTGCAGTCGCGCGGCGAATCGCTCGGGGAGGAGGACACGCGCACGGTCGTCGACCTGCTGATCGACCAGATCGAGTTCTGCGACGTGCTCGTCCTGAACAAGGTCGACCTGATCGACGCTGCCGGGCGCGAGCGCCTGATGGCGATCCTGCGCAGCCTCAATCCGCGGGCGCGGCTCGAGATTTCCGAGTTCGGCCGTGTGCCGCTCGAGCGCGTGCTGGACACGAAACTGTTCGACTTCGAGGCAGCGTCGAAGGCGCCTGGTTGGCTCAAGGAACTGCGCGGCGAACCTACGCCGGAGACCGAGGAATACGGTATCCGCAGCTTCGTCTGGCGGGCGCGCCGGCCGATGCATCCGAAGCGCTTCTCGGATCTCGTGAACAGCGAATGGCCGGGCGTGGTGCGCTCGAAGGGCTTCTTCTGGCTGGCGAGCCGGCCGACCCATGCGGGATCCTGGTCGCAGGCCGGCGCCGTATGCCGGTACGGGATGGCGGGCTTCTGGTGGGCGGCGGTGCCGAAATCGCGCTGGCCGACCGATGCGGAATCGCGCGAATTCATCGACCGTCACTGGGACCCGAATGTCGGCGACGCGCGTCAGGAACTGGTGCTGATCGGCGTCGACATGGACGAGCCGGCCATGCGCCGGCGGCTCGACGCGTGCCTGCTCACCGATGTGGAAATGGCGCAAGGTCCGCAGGCATGGGCCCGCTACGACGATCCGTTCCCCGCGTGGGGCGGCCGCGTGCCCGAGGAGGAGGAGGGCACGGCATGAGCTGATGGTTCGTCGATCCGACGACCATTCTCCGCGGGCGGGTAATCGTCGCGGAGAACGTATTCATCGGCCCGTATGCGGTGATCCGTGCCGACGAGACGGATGCGAACGGCGGCATGGCGCCGATCCATATCGGCACGCACTCGAACATCCAGGACGGTGATTACGGGAATTCCCACGCTGATCGCCGGTTCACACGCCGTGGCTCGAGCAGTCCCGGCAGGTGCCGTGGATGGTGACGGCGGAGTGGGTGCTGCGCACGCCGCGGTGGCTCAGCTTGCGTTCGATGCGGGCCAGCACGCCGGCCAGTTCCGGGTCTTCGGGCAGCGCGGAAATGCTATGGCACTGGTCGCACTCGAAATAGCCGCTCGCGCCCTGGTGCTGCGCGAGCGCATGGCGCCAGGCGCGGTCCGATCCCTGGATGCGGGTGAGCAGCCCGGCGGCGGTGAGCCGGTCGAGAATCCGGTACAGCGTCACGCGGTCCACCTTTTCGCCGTTTCCGCTGGCGGCCAGATCGCGCGCGAGTTCGTCGTGTGAGCGCGGCAGGTCGATTCGTTCGAGGCATTCGAGCACGGCAACGCTGAGCGCCGTCGAGCGCAGTCCCGCCTCCCGCAGCCGGGAGGGCCAGTCGGTGACGGATTGCGGCGCGGACGGGCGGACGGGGCGGCGGGTCGGCATGAAGAACGTAACGGGAGGCGGGCTGACAACGAAATCATACCTCTTCCCGCCGGCGGGGCGGTGCGGCTTCCCGGTCGTGTTTTCGCTCCTGAGCGTATGGGCTGCCATTGCGCTTTCGTCTGTCCCGGACTGGCCCGTGGGATTTTGCCCAATCACCCGACATTGAAATGGACCCGGATGTCCTGCTCGCTTTCGACCGGGTGGCCGTCCTTCATGGCAGGAAAGAAGCGCCAGTTGCGAAGCGTCTCCAGCAGCAACTGGTTCAGTCGCGGGTTCTGCGTCGGTCTCACGAGCGCGACATCGACCGAGCCGTCCGGGTGAATGGTGAAGCGCGCCAGGGCGACGGCTTGATACGCGAACTCGCGCAGGTCGTCGGGCAGTACGGGCAAGGGCTGGAGGATCGGATGGGCGCTCGCGTTGCCGGATGCGCCGGAGCTGGCGCTGGTCGAAGGATCTGCCGACGAAGATGAGGTATCCGAAGTTTTAGCAGCACTGGAACGGTTTTCCGTGGTGGCCGGCGGCGTGGCGACAGGCGACGGAACCGGCGATGCGGAGCGAGCCGGTAACGGTGAAGGAGCCGGAGCCACGGGCCGGACTATCGGCCGAACCACGTGGATGGGTCGAGCCGGTGCGGCGAGGTGGGGCACGGGTCGTGCTGCAGCGGGCGGAACCGCAGGCGCAGGGTGCGCTGGCGGGGGCGGCGTGATTTCCACGAGGCGCGCGTCGAGCGTCAGCGGGCGGACGGGTTGTGCCGGGGGTGGTGACAGCCCGTCCACGAAACAGTCGATGAAGACCGACCACAGCGCGACCGCGAGGACGAATCCCGTGATCGCCCGCGTGCCGTGCTCATCGAACAGTCCCATCAGGCGCAAGCTCATGACGCGCGCGATGCTAGGGATTGTCACGCTGGACCGCGATCAGGAAATGGGCGGCTCCGCCCCGGCGGGCCTGCAGCATGGCCTGGACGACCCGCCCGTTCGGCGCGCCGGCGTCCGCCGCGACCACCACGTTGCCATCGGCGGGCAACCGCCGTTTGACGGCGTCCGCAATCTCGTTCAACTTCACGGTCCGACGGTTCACCTGGATCTGGCCGGCACGGCTGACGCTCAGTGTCAGCGGCTGCTGTTCCGCAAGCGGCTGCGCGGCGCCCTGCGGCAGATCGAGCTTGACGGCGTCGAGCCGCTGCATCGCGAGCGACGCGAGCATGAAGGTGGCGAGCAGGAAGAACATCACGTCGATCATCGGAATGATCTCGATGCGGCCGCGCTTCGACGCGCGGGAACGGCGCAGCTTCATGACGTTTCGGCCTCGCGCTCCTGCTCGAGCCTCAGGTCGCTCAGCCATGCGCTGGCGGTCGCCTCGAGCTCGTCCACCAGCCGGTCGATGCGCCGGGAAAAGTAGTTGAACGCGAACAGCGACACGAGGGCGATCACGAGACCGATGGCGGTGGCCACCAGCGCCTGCGCCACGCCGCCCGTCACGCCACCCGGATTGACCAGGCCGTTGTTTCCGATCAGCCGGAACGCATGCATCATGCCGACGATCGTGCCGAGCAGACCAAGCAGCGGCGCGGCCGTCACGATCGTTTCCAGCACCCACAGCCCCTTCGACATGTCGCGCTGGACCTCCAGTGCGATGGCGCCGGCTCTCGCCTCGATCCACCAGGCGGGTTTCGCGCCGTTGCGGACCCACGGTTCGAGCAGCCTGCGCAGCGCGTGCTGCGCAGGCATACGCAGGAGCGTCGAGATATGATAAGGATTGCCAGGCACATTGCCGTCCGCGTCGGGGCGGGGGATGGCGGCAAACCGCCAGAACACCCAGGCGCGATCGAGAATGATGACGAGCGCGCTCACGGCGAGCAGCGTCAGCGGATAGACGACCCAGCCGCCCACGCGTGCGGCCAGTACGATTCCCAGCCAGTCTTGCATGAAGGTATCCGGTTAAGGTTGGGCGTCAGAAGTATTTGGTGACGCCCGCATAGAACGCGCGATACGGACCGTACTGCGGCGCGAACACGCCGATGCCGGAACCGTCGCGCAGCTCGTAGGTCCGGCCGAAGGCGTTGACCACCACGATGCGCCCGTCGACCTTGCCGATCATCGGCAGGTTGAAATGCTGGATGACCGCCAGATTGAACTGCGCATAGAGCGGCAGCTTGCCGGTGTTGGCGAAGCCGTCGCGCAGGCCGCTGCCGACCGTGCCGTCCATCGTGAAGGTGGTCCGATGCCAGGTGTACGCGCCGCCGAAGGAGGCCGTCACGCGCTGGTCGTGATCGAGGAACACCCAGTGATCGCTGATGAAGGCCAGTTCGTCCGCGCCGAAATTGAACTGGGCCGAATCGACGTTCTTGCCCTGCGCGCGGCTGTAGGCGAGGTTCAGGTAGGCCGAGACGTTTTCGTGCTTGTAGTTGGCCGTGAGTTCGACGCCGTAGACGCGGCCGTACTGGTAGTTGAACGGGGTATAGATGAGCGCCGCGCCGAACTGGCCCAGGTCGAGCAGGTTGTGCGCCTTCTTGTAGTACGCATCGAGCCCCAGCGTGAGATCGGCGCCGACCTGCTGCGTCACGCCGAGATCGAAGTAATCGTCGCGCTCGGGCTGCACCGGATCGTTTTGCGTGACTTCGCTCTGGTTCGTCGTGCCGTTGTAGCGGTTGAGGGTCGAACTGGACACGAGCTCCATCGAAGGCGGCGTGAAATAGCGGGCATAGCCGGCGTGGAACGTCGTCGTGGGCGTGAGCTTGAACACCGCGCCAATGCGCGGGCTCACCTGGTTCGCCTGCACGTACTGGTCCATGCCGTCGTAGCGCAGACCGTAGTTGATGGTGAGCCGCTCGTTGATCTTCCACTCGTCCTGGAGGTACGCGCTGTAGAGATAGCCGGTCTTGCTGTTCGAGTCGGACAGCGTGAACGGCACATCCGAGGTCGGGTTGCCGTCGGCATCGGCGGGGAAGACCGAGACGTTGTCCCAGAAGTCCGCGTGCTCCTGCTGGAAGAACACGCCGGCCCGGATGGTGTGATGGTCGTCGAGCCGGTACGTGGTGTCGGCCTGCAGGCCGTTGGCCGTGTCGTTATGGAAGTCCTGCGAGGCGACGCCGTTGAAGATCAGGTCGCCGAGCGGATCGGGATTGAACTGCGTGCGCGTGTAGCGCGTGAAAAGCGACACCTGATAGTCGAGCGCGCCGCCGTTGGTTCCCTGCAAGGCGACCACCGCAAAATTGTTCAGCTCCGACTGGGTCTCGTTCAGGTTCGCGGAATCGAACGCCGGCACGCCGGCGAGCGTGAAGTTCGGTGTGAGACCCGGCGTATTGGGGATCTCGAACTGGTTGGCGGCGGTGCCGAACATCACGCTGACCCGCGTGAGCGGGTTGATGATGTACGACATATAGCCGAATGCGTTGCCCTGGCGCGTGTGGTCGTGGATCGGGTCCGGCGACGCGGTGGGCGCCTCGATCCCGAGGTTGTTGACGCCCAGCGAGCCGCTGAAGAAATAGCTGAAATCGCCCTTGCTGCCGAAGACATCGGCGCTCGTCTGCAAGGTTCCTCGCTGCCCGCCGTATACGTCGATCGAGCCGCCGTTGCCGAGGTCGCCCGACTTGGTGCGGATGTCGACGATGCCTGCCGTGCGGTAGCCATACTCGGCCGGCAACGCGCCAGTCAGTAAGTTCACCTGATCGATGATGCGGGTGTCGAGCGACTGGCCGAAGCCGCTGATCGGCTCGGGAATCAGGATGCCGTTGATGCGGTACTGCAGGTCTGCGTGGTCGCCGCGCACATGCAACTGGCCGTACGAATCGTCCGCGACGCCGGGCGCCTGCAGCAGCACCTGATTCAGCGGCGTGTTGGCGCCCTGCGGCATCGTCTGGATATCGGCCTGGGTGATGCGGTAGATGCTGCTGCCCGTTTCGGGGAGCAGGCCGTTGCGGGCTTCATCGAGCCGCTTTGCATTGACCTGGACATCGAGCGTGGCGCTCTTTTGCAGGACGACGGCGACGCGGGCTGGTGTGGCTGTCGCGGTGGTCGCGATCTGCGAGGTGGCGGCAAAACCCGGCGCCGTCACGGCCACCGCGTAGGTGCCGGGGGCGACGTGCTCAAGCGCGAAGTGGCCGGCCGAATCGGTCGTGGTCTGCCCGGCGTCGGAGCCGCTGGCGTTCTTGAGCGCCACGACGGCGTGGGCGACCGGCTTGCCGGTTGCGTCGTTGACTGTTCCGTTGAGCGTGGTGTCGGTGTCGGCGGCCCGTGCCTGTCCGGCGGCTGCGGCGATGGCGAAAGAAATGAGCGCGGCATGGGCGATGAATGTGCGGTGGTTCATGATCCCGGAGCAGGAGGTTTGTTTTTGAAGGCGGTTCTCACAACGCAGATCCGTCCGCGGTGCGTCCTGTGGTCGTTCCAGTTCCTGACGGATGGCGAGGTGCGGTAGTCGACTCTAAATGAAATGTTATAACGTTACGTTTACGTGTGGCGCATTATTTCATCCGGAATCCGGGATGTCTATAGAAGCTATTTGTAATGTTTAGTCAGGTGAATGAAGACTAATTGCCCGGGAGGCGGACGCCAATGACGTTCCCCGACCTGCTTTCTGGTCGTCACGAGGCGAGGCGACCAGGAAGCAGGTATATCGTTCGACATGCTAAATATTTAAAGTGCGGAGATCGCTCTCGACGACCGCTACGTGACGATGGATGCCATGCAACTTCTACGTGGCTGCGGCTCGCCATCCCTGTTTTCCGGGTTACGGTCGTGCCGGCCTTGACCGTGCGGAACATCGACGAAAACATGAAATAACGGGTCGCTCGCGACCTTTAGCGGTATGGAGTGTGATGTTCCCTGCGACCCTGGAAACGATCTGATGAATATGCCCATTCAGGACCGTGACCATCGCGTTGCGGCGCGATGGTTGGGAAGGAAGGTCTGACGGCATGGGGTCCGCTCGGCTGGATTCAGGAGGCCGGTTGATGGAGCGATCCGGGGGCCTCCACAGCTGGATGCCAGTGCAATACCGCAGCCCGGTGGGTTTTATTCCCCACGCCGGGCGCATGGCTGTGGTGCAGCCCTATTTGATGCGCCACCACGTTTGCACGGAGACCCTGGGTGCGCCAGGGTTTTGGGGGCGGCTCTACAATGGTTGGTGAGAGTGAAAAGGAGACCGTAATAATGTCGCCGCCGCCGGTCGATTTCACCGCGCGGCTTCGCGAGCGGTTTTCCGCGCTCGCGCGACGCCGAATGTTTCGGCGCCGCCGCAGATAGCGGAGGTCCAGATGAGTACGAATGCGACCGGCATGGAGGAATGGGTTCGGCGCAAATACCAGCATGGATTCGTTTCCGACGTGCCGTCCGACACCTTGCCGCGCGGGCTATCCGAAGAGGTGATCCGGCTGATTTCGGCTAGAAAGCACGAGCCGGCGTTCATGCTCGAATGGCGGCTTGCCGCCTACCGGCATTGGCTCACGATGCGCGAGCCGCATTGGGCCACGGTCGAGCATCCGCCCATCGACTGGCAGGCCATCTCGTACTACTCGGCGCCGCACGCGCAGTCGAACCGGCCGAAAAGCCTCGACGAAGTCGATCCGGAACTGCTGCGCACCTACGAGAAACTCGGCGTACCGCTACAGGAACGCGAGATGCTGGCCGGCGTGGCCGTGGACGCGGTGTTCGACAGCGTCTCGGTCGCCACGACGTTTCGCAAGCAGCTCGGCGCGCTCGGCATCGTGTTCTGCTCGTTTTCGGAAGCGGTGCAGGAACATCCGGAACTCGTGCGGCAATATCTGGGCTCGGTGGTGCCGTATACGGACAACTTCTTCGCCACGCTCAATTCCGCGGTATTCAGCGACGGTTCGTTCTGCTATATCCCGCCGGGCGTGCGCTGCCCGATGGAGTTGTCGACCTATTTCCGCATCAACGCGCAAAACACCGGGCAGTTCGAGCGCACCTTGATCGTCGCCGACAAGGGCGCCTACGTGAGCTATCTGGAAGGCTGCACGGCGCCGATGCGCGACGAGAACCAGTTGCACGCGGCGGTGGTGGAGCTGGTGGCGCTCGAAGGCGCGCAAATCCGTTATTCGACGGTGCAGAACTGGTATCCCGGCGACGAAGAGGGCCGCGGCGGCATCTACAACTTCGTGACCAAGCGCGGCGACTGCCGCGAAGCCAACGCCCGAATTTCGTGGACGCAAGTCGAGACCGGCTCCGCCATCACCTGGAAATACCCGAGCGTGATCCTGCGCGGCGACAACTCGGTCGGCGAGTTCTATTCGGTGGCGCTCACGAATCACTATCAGCAGGCCGACACCGGCACGAAGATGATTCACCTCGGGCGCAATACGCGCAGCACGATTCTCTCGAAGGGGATTTCCGCGGGCCGTGGCAGGAACGCTTATCGCGGGCTCGTGAAAATGGGCCGCGCGGCGCAGAATGCGCGCAATTACAGCCAGTGCGACTCGCTGTTGCTCGGCGATCGGTGCAGTGCTTTCACGTTCCCGTATATCGAGGTGAAAAATGCGAGCGCGCAGGTCGAGCACGAGGCCTCGACATCGCGCATCGGCGAAGACCAGCTGTTCTATTGCATGCAGCGCGGGCTTTCGGAAGAGGACGCGGTGTCGATGATCGTCAACGGTTTTTGCAAGGACGTGTTCAAGGAATTGCCCATGGAATTCGCCGTGGAGGCGCAGAAGCTGCTGGGCGTGAGCCTCGAAGGCAGCGTCGGCTAAGCGGCATGGGCTTGAGAGAGGCAAACAGGATGCTCGATATCCGCAACTTGAGTGTCGACGTGGAAGGCAAGCCGATCTTGCGCGGCGTCGATTTGCGCGTGAACGCAGGCGAGGTTCACGCGATCATGGGCCCGAACGGCTCGGGCAAGAGCACGCTCGCGCACGTGCTGACGGGGCGCGAACCGTATGTCGTGACGGGCGGCAGCGTCCTCTACGACGGCAGCGACCTGCTCGCGCTCGCGCCCGACGAACGCGCGCGCAGAGGCGTCTTTCTCGCCTTCCAGTATCCGGTGGAAATTCCCGGCGTCAGCAACGTTTATCTGCTGAAGGCCGCGCTCAACGCCCAGCGCAAGGCGCGCGGCGAGCCGGAGCTGGACGCGATGGATTTTCTCGCGCTCATCAAGCAGAAACTCGCGGACATGCAGATGGGGGACGATCTGCTCTCGCGCGGCGTCAACGAAGGATTCTCGGGCGGCGAGAAAAAGCGCAACGAGATCCTGCAGATGTCCATGCTGGCGCCGCGCCTGGCGATTCTCGACGAAACCGATTCGGGTCTCGACATCGACGCGCTGCAGGTGGTCGCGCGCGGCATCAACCAGATGCGCAGCGCGGATAGGGCAATCGTGCTGGTGACGCACTATCAGCGCCTGCTCGATTACGTCGTGCCGGATCATGTGCACGTGCTTTCGCAGGGGCGCATCGTGCGCTCGGGATCGCACGAGCTCGCACTCGAACTGGAACGCAAGGGGTATGGATGGCTGGGCGCCGCTACGCCCAATACGTCCGATGAGCCCGGATTGCGCGCCGCGCACTAGCGGCGGCGCAGGTTATCGGGCGAGGAGCAGCAATGAGCGAAACGATGCGCGACGACTTCCGCGACGCCTTCCGCACGACGGTGAAAACGCTGCCGGGCGTGGAGTTGCCGTGGTTGCGCAGCGCCCGGCGCCGTGCGTTCGAGCGGTTCGAGACGCTGGGTTTTCCGGGCACGCAGCTCGAAGCATGGAAGTACACCAATGTGACGGCCATCGCGCAGCCGCGCTGGCATTTCTCGCCGGCGCATCCCGCGCACGCGGATCCTGGCGGCGTCGCGGGTCGGGTGAGCGATCTCGTGCCGGACGACGTGGCGAACCGCCTCGTGTTCGTGAACGGCCGTTACGCGCCGCAAGTCTCGCGGCTCGCCGCGTTGCCCGAGGGCGCCTTTGTCGGCAGCCTGCGCCAGGCGCTGCGCGAAATCCCCGAGCGGCTGGAGGCCGTCATGATCCGGCGCGAACAGCAGGACGGTTTCGCGGCGCTGAACGGCGCGTTTCTGAGCGATGGCTATGTGGTCGTGTTGCCGCCGGGATGCGCGATCGAGGCGCCGCTGCACGTGCTCTTTTTTACCGACGAAGCCGGTCTGGCGATCCATCCGTTCAACGCGGCGCTGGCGGAACGCGGCGCGCGCTGCTCGATCGTCGAGCAATTCGCCGGGATCGCCGACGATGCCTACTTCGTCAACGCCGTCACCGAGATCGTCGCGGACAGCGAAGCCGACGTCCGGCATTGCCGCATTCAGCAGGAGGCGCGCAGCGCATTCCATATTGCCCGCGTGGATGTCTCGCAGCAGCGCGCGAGCCACTTCAGCTCGCATTCGTTTGCGTTCGGCGGCGCGCTCTCGCGCACGCAGATCGCGACGCGCCTCGACGCGGCCGACGCCCGCGCCGATCTGAATGGCCTGTACCTGGTGGGCGCGCGGCAGCACGTCGACCACCATACGCGCATCGATCACGAACAGCCGCGCGGCACGAGCCGCGAATACTATCGCGGCGTGCTCGACGGCGCATCGCACGGCGTGTTCGACGCGCGCGTGATCGTGCACCCCGACGCGCAGCAGACCGACGCGCATCAGGGCAACGACAACCTGCTGCTCTCGCGCGACGCGCAGATCGACACGAAACCGCAACTGGAGATTCACGCCGACGACGTGAAATGCACGCATGGCGCGACCGTCGGCCAGCTCGACGAAAACCCGCTGTTCTACCTGCGCTCGCGCGGTATCGACGAACGCATGGCGCGGGCGCTGCTCGTGTGGGCGTTCGCGCGCGTGAGCGTGGATCGGGTGGAAAACGCCGCGCTGCGCAAGCGGCTCACGCACATGCTGCTCGCGCGCCTGCCGGGCGGCGAATCTCTGCGGGGGCTCACATGAAGCCAGTCGAGCCAGTCAGGATTCCAGACGAAACAACGGTGGCGCGCTGGCGCAGCGATTTTCCGATTCTGCGCGAGCGCGTGCACGGCAAGCCGCTCGTGTATCTCGACAACGGCGCCACCACGCAAAAGCCCGCGGCGGTGATCGAAGCGGAGCGCATCTATTACGAGCAGACGAACGCGAACGTGCATCGCGGCGTGCACCTGCTCTCGCAGCGCGCCACCGACGCCTACGAAGGCGCTCGTGCGCGCATCGCGCGTTTCGTGAATGCGGCGCGCGCCGAAGAGATCGTGTACGTGCGCGGCACCACCGAGGCGATCAACTTCGTGGCGCAGAGCCATGTCCGGCCGCGCATTCAGCCCGGCGACGAAATTCTCGTCAGCGCGATGGAGCACCATGCGAACATCGTGCCATGGCAGATGGTCTGCGCGCAGACGGGCGCCGTGCTCAAAGTGGTGCCGATCGACGACGCCGGCGCGCTCGACATCGACGCATACGAACGCATGCTGGGGGCGCGCACGCGCATCGTTGCGATGACGCATGCGTCGAACGCGCTCGGAACCCTTAATCCCATTGCGCGGCTGATCGCGCTCGCGCATGCGCGCGGCGTGCCGGTGCTGATCGACGGCGCGCAGGCGATCGCGCATCTTCCCGTCGACGTGAGTGCGCTCGATTGCGACTTCTATGCGTTCTCCGGGCACAAGATCTACGGGCCGACCGGCATCGGCGCGCTCTACGCCAAGGCCGGGCTCCTCGAAGCCATGCCGCCTTGGCAGGGCGGCGGCGACATGATCCGCTCCGTGACCTTCGAAAAGACGGAGTACAACGCGATTCCGTGGCGCTTCGAGGCGGGCACGCCGAACATCGCGGGCGCGGTGGCGCTGGCGGCGGCGCTCGACTATGTGAGCGCGCTGGGCGTGGACGTGGCGGGCGCGCACGAGGCCGATCTGCTGGCCTATGCGAGCGACGCGTTGCGCAGCGTCCCGCATTTGCGAATGATCGGTACTGCGAAGGAGAAGGTGGGGATCGTCTCGTTCGTGATGGCGCATGCTCACGCTCACGACATCGGCACGATCCTCGACCAGTGCGGCGTGGCGGTACGCACCGGCCATCATTGCGCGATGCCGGTCATGGCGCGCTATGGCGTGCCGGCCACCGTGCGCGCATCGTTCGCGCTCTACAACACCCGTGCCGATGTGGATGCGCTCGTCGAGGGACTCGCACGCGTGCAGGAGATGTTTCCGCTATGAGCGATCTTCGCGAGTTGTACCAGGAAACGATTTTCGACCACTACCGGCGGCCGCGGAACTGCCATGCGCTGCCGGATGCGAACCGGCGGGCCGAGGGGTACAACCCGCTGTGCGGGGACCGTATCACGCTGTATCTGCGCATCGAGGACGGCATCGTGAAGGACGTCGGCTTCGAAGGCGCGGGCTGCGCGATTGCGACCGCATCGGCCTCGTTGATGACCGAGGCGCTCAAGGGCCGCACCGAAGCCGAGGTCGAAGCGTTGTTCGAACGCTTTCATGCCATGGCGATGGCGCCGGCGGACCGGCCGCCAGAAGACGTCGCGGAGCTTGGCAAGCTCGCGGTGCTGGCCGGCGTGCGCGAGTTTCCGGCGCGCATCAAGTGCGCGACGCTCGCATGGCACACGCTGCATGCCGCGTTGCGCGACGAAGGCGATCCGGTATCCACGGAATGACGCGTGCGCCACGCAGGCGGACGTGACGAAAGCGAGGCAAGCAGCAAGACAGGCAGCGAGGCAACTGACGATGAGCACGGACGACAGCCCCGAGCGCGACGAGGCACAGGGTAGCGGCGATCTGCGCGCGCGCGTGATCGACGCGCTGCGCACGGTGTACGACCCCGAGATACCGGTCAACATCTACGACCTGGGGCTCGTCTACGGGCTCGATGTCGACGACGAAAGCGGCCACGTGGCCATTCGCATGACGCTGACCGCGCCGGGCTGTCCCGTTGCGCAGGCGTTTCCGGCAGTCGTTGAGGAGAGTGTCATGGACGCGGCGGGCGTGAGCGCGGTGCGAGTGGAACTGGTCTGGGATCCGCCATGGACGAAAGCCCGCATGTCCGACGCGGCCCGTCTGGAATTGGGGATGTTTTGACATGGCCGACTGGGTGGACGTGGCGCCATACGCCGATTTCCCGCCTGGCGCCGTGCGTAGCGTGAACGTCGATGGCGCGCAGGTCGCGGTGTTCAATCTCGACGGCGCCTGCTACGCGATAGAAGACCGGTGCCCGCACGATGGCGGCATCTTGACGGGCGGCACCGTGGAGGGCGCTGAGGTGGTTTGCCCGCGGCACGGCGCGCGCTTTTGCATCCGCACGGGGAAGGTTCTCGCGCCGCCGGCCTACGAGGACGTCGCGGTTTTCGCGGTGCGCGTGGAGGGCGGCATCGTGCAGGTGCGCGACACGCGCTGGGACGAGAGCGGTTTTTGATCCGCTTATTTCGCTGTCGCCGCGCTGGCCGTGCCGGACGCTGCCGAAGGCGGCGGTACCGCCATCGGCGGGGCCGGGCGGGGCCACGAGCGAGACCGCAAGCTCGCCGGCGGCGCGACGATGTCGTGCCCGGTATGGCTCGTGTGCGGCACATGCAGGAAAGCAGCAGCGGTCAACGCGTGGATCGCGGGGATATCGGGGCGGATCTCAAACGGCATGGTTTGGATCATGGTTTGGGTTGCGGGAAGACACCCGCAGCGCCGTCGACGATCCGCCAACACTCAAAAAATCGACCGCCCCGTCCGCGTGGTCAGCCATTCCAGCGATTTGACGCCGGCCAGCGAGTTGCCGTTCGCGTCGAGGCCCGGCGACCAGACGCACACCGCCATTTCCCCCGGCAGCACGGCGACGATGCCGCCACCCACGCCGCTTTTTGCCGGCAGCCCCACGCGATAGACGAAGTCGCCCGCGGCGTCGTACGTGCCGCAGGTCAGCATCAGCGCGGAGAGACGCTTGGCGGAACTCGCATCGAGGATGCGCTCGCCCGAGACCGGCGCGACGCCCCCGTTGGCGAGAAAGAGGGCCGCGGTGGCAAGCTCGACGCAATTCATCTCGATCGCGCACTGCCGGCAATATGCCTCGATCACCGTCTCCGGCGGCATCGTCAGGTTGCCGAAGCTCGCCATGAAGTGCGCCATCGCGCGGTTGCGCTCGGCGTGCGCGAGCTCCGACTGCGCGACGCGCAGGTCATAGTCGAGATCGGCCGCGCCCGTCAGCCGGCGCACGAATTGCACCAGCGCCGTTTCGGCGCCGACGAAGCGGCGGCACAGCACGTCGGTGACGACGAGCGCGCCCGCGTTGATGAACGGATTGCGCGGTTTGCCGCGCTCGGTTTCGAGCTGGACGAGCGAGTTGAACGCGTTGCCCGAGGGCTCGCGGCCGACGCGTTCCCAGAGCGCGTCGCCGAGCAACTGGAAGGCGAGCGTGCACGCGAAGAGCTTGGAAATGCTCTGGATGGAAAAGCGCTCTTGCGCGTCGCCGACCGAATACACGTTGCCGTCGAGCGTGACGATCGCCATGCCGAAACGCTCGGCGGGCACCCTGGCGAGTTCGGGAATGTAGTCGGCCACGCGGCCGCTCGTGCGCCACGGCGCGATGTCGCGATGAATCTGTTCGAGGATCGCTGGATAGTTGGGGTGGTTCATTGACGGCCGCGCGCCCGGGAGCAGGGATCGCGATGATACCGCAGCGCGGACCGGGCGGCGGGGCGTCTGGACGGCGCGGTCGAGGAAGTGCAGACTGCCACCGACGGTTTTCTTTCGAAGCCGCAAGGCAAGAGCTTCGATTTCCCGCTCGCGGCGCTCGACGTGCTCGACGCGCTGCGCCAGCACGGCACGCTCACGCAGCTTTCGATAAAGTATTTCGGCCGCGACATCATCGCGAAGGGATGCGCGCAAGGAACGCACTGATGAACTCTAGAGGAATGGCATGAGCAAGGACGCGATTGTCCTCGGCGCGGGCATCGTCGGCGTGAGCGTCGCGCTGCATTTGCAGGCGCGCGGCGTGCGCGTGACGCTCGTCGACCGGCGCGGGCCCGGCGAGGAAACCAGCTTCGGCAACGCGGGGCTGATCGAGGCGTCGTCGGTGGTGCCGTATGGCTTTCCGCGCGACTGGCGCACGCTGCTGCGGCTCGTGCGCAACGACTCGACGATGCTGCGCTACGACCCGCGCTCGCTGCCCGCCTACGCGCGCTGGCTCGCGTCGTTCTGGCGCGAGTCGGCGCCCGCGCGGCTCGCGGGGGCGGCGCGCGACATGCTGCCGCTCATCGAGCGCTGCGTCGCCGAGCATGAGGCGCTGCTCGCGCGCACGGATATGCGCGCGCTCGTGCGTCCGGTCGGCTGGCTGGAGGCGTACCGCTCGCCCGCGCAGTTCGAGCGCGAGCGCGAGGACGCGCAGCGCGTGGCCGGGCAGCATGGCCTGCGCATGGAAGCCTTCGATGCGGCGGGTCTGCGCGCGGCGGAAGCGTCGCTCTGGGCAGGCTATGCCGGGGCGATTCACTGGAGGGATCCGGCCAGCGTGGCCGATCCCGGCGCGCTCGTGAAGGGCTACGCACAACTGTTTCTGCGCGAGGGTGGCGCCTTCGCGCACGGCGATGCGCTCACGCTGCGCGCGGACGGCAGCGGCTGGCAGGTGCGGACCGGGAACGGGCCGTTATCGGCGGAACTGGCGGTCGTCGCGCTCGGGCCGTGGTCGGATCTCGTGACCGGGCCGCTCGGCTATCGCGTGCCGCTGATGGCGAAGCGCGGCTACCACATGCATTACGCGAGCGAGGCGCGTGCGCCGCTCACGCGCCCCGTGGTGGATATCGAGGGCGGCTACGTGGTCGCGCCGATGAACCGCGGCCTGCGGCTCACCACCGGCGTGGAGCTCGCCACGCGCGAGCGGCCGCCCAATTACGCGCAGCTCGATGCGGCCGAGCGCGCGGCGCGGCCCGTGTTCGGGCTCGGCAAGCGGCTCGACGAAACACCGTGGATGGGCATGCGCCCGTGCACGCCGGACATGCGTCCGGTGCTCGGGCCCGCGCCGCGTCATGCGGGGCTGTGGTTCGCCTTCGGCCACAATCACCACGGCCTCACGCTGGGCCCGGTCACGGGGCGGCTCGTCGCGGAGCAGGTGATGGGCGAGACGCCGTTCACCGACCCGCGGCCTTATCTGCCGCATCGGTTCGCGTAGCGCCGCGCGTTCCATCCCGGCCCGGCGCGCAGGCTCAGTGCGCGCCCGAGGCGCCGCCGCCGCCCGATCCCTTGGTCGATTTCGTGATCCAGATGAGCGGGATGATCGCGAGGAAGATGATCGCCGAGATATAGAAGATGTCGTTGATGCCCATCATCGCGGCCTGGGTCGTGAGCTGGAAGTCGAACAGCGCGCGCGCCGAGGGCTCGCTCAGGTGCAGCAGATCCTGGGTCTGGGCGATCGACTGCGTGAAGATCGGGTTGTCGACGGAAGCCTGCTCGGTGAGGCGCGCGTGATGGAGGATCGTGCGGTTGTTCCACGCGTTGGTCGAAATCGACGTGCCCACGGCGCCGCAGAACACCCGCACGAAATTCGAGAGCCCCGCGGCGGCGGGGATGCGCTGCGGCGGCTGGCCCGCGAGAATGATCGCCGTGAGCGGCACGAAGAAGAGCGCCATCGGCACGCCTTGCAGCAGCGTGGGCAGCACGAGATGCCACGTGTCGATCTCGATCACGTATTGCGAGCGCATGAAGAACACCAGCGCGAACAGGACGAACGCCGCCGTCGCGATCACGCGCGCGTCCGAGTGCGGCAGCATGCGTCCGACCACGGGCGCCAGCAGCAGCGCGAAGATGCCTAGCGGGGCGGTCACGAGGCCCGCGTCCACCGAGCGGTAGTTCAGGTATTCCTGCATCCATTGCGGCAACAGCACCAGATTGCCGAAGAACACGCCGTAGGCCACCGAGATCGCGATCGTCCCGCCCAGAAAATTGCGCTGCGAAAAGAGCCGCAGGTCGACGATCGGATGCTCCTCGGTCAGCTCCCACACGAGGAAGAACGCGAAGCTCACGAGCGCGACGATCCCGAGCGTCACGATCACGGGCGAGGCGAACCAGTCGAGATCCTTGCCCTTGTCGAGCAGGATCTGCAGCGAAGCGACCCAGGCGATCAGGAGACCCAGGCCCACCACGTCGATGGGCGGCTTGCGCGTGGCCGACTCGCGGCGCCGGTAGATCGACCACACGATCGAGGCGGCGACGAGACCCACCGGAATGTTGATGTAGAAGATCCACGACCAGTTGTAGCTGTCGGTGATCCAGCCGCCCAGCGCGGGGCCCGCGATCGGGCCGACCGTGGTGGTCATCGCCCAGAA
>Ga0164242_10000143_pt1 | contig 87579 bp, 65 predicted proteins | sample OricomgcompostMG_FD_108783 | JGI IMG/M metagenome (GOLD analysis project Ga0164242, IMG submission 108783) | Miracle-Growth compost microbial communities from Emeryville, California, USA - Original compost - Miracle growth compost (MG) ...
GAGCACCCAGCCCCGGACCATCCGACACCCTTTCAGGCCGCCTGCCCCGAGCCGTGAGCAGCGTAAGCACACCTGCCGCCGCCCCACCACCGGACCGTATGCGCACCCGGCGGCGCCGACGGGCCGGTGACCAGGTGACCCGCCTCCGCCCGCCTCGGGTGATCCGCGAGCCCCGCCCTCAGCCCGCGGGAGCGAAGGCCGCGGCGAGGGTCCGGTGGTCGTCGACCACCCAGGCGGCACCGGCCGCGTAGAGCTCCTCGGCCTTCCACGGCTTGGTCGCGTATCCGATGAAGGTCACGCCGCGTTCCCCCGCGGCCTGCGCGTCCACCACGGAGTCGCCGAGCAGCAAGGTCTCCTCCGGACGGGCGCCCAGCGCGGCGAGGGCCCGGTCGACGCAGTCGGGATGAGGCTTCATCAGGGCGGGATCGTCGGGGGACCGCCCGAAGATCCGCCCGGCGAAGTGATGGTCCAGCCCCGCGAGGCGCAGGAAGTCGTGGACCGGGCCGGCGGCGTTGTTGCTGGTGATGGCGAGGCTCAGCCCCCGTTCGGCCATACGGCCGATCAGTTCCCCGACGTGGGGCGCGAGCGATGCCCCGCGGGCGGCCTCGTGCTCGGCATCGGTGAGGATGCTTCCGGCCCGCCTGAGCGCCGCGAGTGCGAGCGGGCTCCGCGCGGCCCGGCGGGCGACCGAACGGAGTATCCCGTGCGGATCCGTGCCGATGGGAAGCCCCGCGAGGTCGAAGCCGGCCGCGAGCGCCGTGTGGACCCGGCGGGCGGTCCGCTCGATCGGATAGTCGGCGAAGAGCCCGCACACCGGCCCGTCGAAGTCGAAGAGCACGGAGCGGGCGCGCGCGACGACCGCGGCCACCGCGGACGGCGGTGAGGACGGAGAGGGCGCCGGAGCCTGCATGCCTCCGGGGTGGAGCACGTCATTCGATCCGGTCACTCCGCGGCTTTCCGTTCTCGCGCGAGGTTGTTCCACAGCGCCTCGAACCACCGCCGGTAGGACGGGAGTTCGGCCTGCGAGGCCGCGTGCAGGGTGGATTCCAGGCCGTTCACGTCGACGATCCGGATCTTCTCCGCCCCGTACTCGACGTCGTGCGGGACCACTTCGTACAGCCCCAGCAGGGCGCAGGCCTGGTTGACGAGGTAGATCTTGTGGAGCGGGGTGATGGGGACGGTCCGGACCTGGACCGACACCTCGTCGACGATCCCGTCGTCCCGGAGCGAGACCAGCGAGTGCTCCAGGGTGAGCGCGTGCGCCTTGATCAGCTCGCGGAGCCGCTGGAGCGGGCGGTCGTCCGACTCGTCGGCCACGTTGCGATGGACGCCGAGCCGGACGTCCACGCTCGGCAGCACCAGCCGGACGGCGATCGCCTCGGGCGCGGCCCGCTGCCCGGTGCGGATCGCGGCGAGGATCGGCCCGAGGCAGGTGTTGAGGGTCTCCGCGGTCAGCCCGAAGTAGTCGATGGCGATGCGGGGTTCGGTGAACGCCTCGTCGAGGATCTCCGGCAGCGCGGCGATCGCCGGGAGCACGCCCCCGGCCGGCGAAGGCCGGCGCGGCGACGGGACGTGCGGCGCGGCCGGATCCGCCACGAAGGTCCCACTGCCCTGGGTCGAGACCACCAGCCCCTCGGCGCGCAGCACCTCCAGCGCCTTCTGGACGGTGGCGCGGGCGACGGAGTGCCGCTTGACCAGCGCGTACTGCGAAGGAAGCCGGGTGCCGGGCGGGAGCGCGGCGATGTCCGCCCGCAGCGCCTCCAGCACGCGCTCCAGGGGCGGCAGCAATTTCTCGCTCACAGGGAGGTCCCCGCTCATGACTCAGAGCATACAACTTTGCGTCAGTTGTCGTGCTCAACCGCGGATTTGACTGCTCATCAGTTTATCGATCGAACAGGTTCGGCATCCTGACCATAACAAGTGGCAGTCAAATCAGCGATCAACCCTCCTATCCAAGTAGCCAACTTGGCGCCGCCTTCGAGTTGGCTACCAGTGCCGCCGGGAGCGGGGAAGGGAGAGCTCTCCGTGTTCGCATCTGGGCCGCGGCTGTGGTGGACGGTGGTCACGGCCGCGCTGATGGTCGTCGACCAGATGGTGCAGAACCAGCTCGGCTGGGGCTGGTTCGCCTCGATGTTCCTCGTGCAGTTCGGAGTCCGGGAGCCGCGCCACCGGATGTGGCTGACGGCGGCGTCGGTGGCGCTGGCCGTCGCGGTCGGCGGCTGGCGGGTGCTGCTGGGTCACTGACCCGGTTCACCCGTCCACCGTCACCGGCCCGGTCCGCCGTCGCCCGGGGACGTTTCGGGGGTGAAGGCCACCGGGAGGGTGCGGAGGCCGCGCATGATGAGGCCGCCGCGCCAGCGGAGGTCGGCGGGGTCGGCGGCGAGGGCCAGGTCCGGGAGCCTGGTGAGCAGCGCGGATAGCGCGGTACGGCCCTCCAGGCGGGCCAGCGGCGCGCCGATGCAGTAGTGGATGCCGTGGCCGAAACCGAGGTGGGGGTTGTCGGCGCGGGCCAGGTCGAGGGTGTCGGGGGCGGCGAAGCGGTCCGGGTCGCGGTCCGCCGCCGCCAGGACGACCAGCACCGGCTCCCCGGCCGCGATCCGGGCGCCGCCGAGGGTCAGCGGCTCGGTCGCGAACCGCCAGGTGGCGAGCTCCACCGGCCCGTCGTAGCGCAGCAGTTCCTCGACGGCGGTGGCGAGCAGGCCGTCCGGGTCGCCGGCGGCTACCGCGTCCTGGAGGCGGGCGCGCTGCTCCGGGTTGCGCAGCAGCGCGTAGGTGCCGTTGCCGATCAGGTTGACGGTGGTCTCGAAGCCGGCGAAGAGCAGGATGAAGGCCATCGCGGCGGCCTCGTTCTCGGTGAGGTGCTCGCCGTGGTCGCTCGCCCGGATCAGCCCGGAGATCAGGTCGTCGCCGAGATCCGCGCGCTTGCGGTGGATCAGGTCGGCGAGGTAGGCGCGCATCCGCCGCACCGCGCGGCCGACACCGCCGCGCGGGCCGCCCTGGTGGCGGATCATCATCCCGGCCCAGTCGCGGAAGTCGTCCTGGTCCTCCGGGGGGACGCCGAGCAGGTCGCAGATCGCGTAGATGGGCAGCGGGAACGCGAATTCGTGGATCAGATCGGCGCTGCCCTCCGCCGCGAAGCCGTCGATCAGGCGGTCGGTCAGCTCCCGCACGCGCGGGGCGAAGGCGGCGACCCGGCGCGGGGTGAACGCCTTGGAGACCAGGCGGCGCAGCCGGGTGTGGTCGGGCGGGTCGATGTTGAGCAGGTGGGTCATCAGGTCGGCGCTGCGCTCGCCGGGGATGCCGACCCGGCCGCTGCGGTGCGCCTGCTCGCTGTGGCGCGCGGGGTTCTTCGACAAGCGCGGGTCGGCGAGCGCGCTCCGGGCGTCGGTGTAGCGGGTGACCAGCCACGCCTCCACGCCGGAGGGGAGCATCGCCCTGTGCACGGGCGCGTGCTCGCGCAACCAGGCGTAGGCGGGGTACGGGTCGGCGGCGAAGTCCCAGTCGAACAGCGCGGGCGCCCCGGCGGCGAGCGGCACCCGCGGCGGCGTGGCGCGGGAGGCGGCGGCGCGGGAGGCGGCGGCGCCGGACGCGGCGGCGCCGGACGCGGGGAACCCGGGGGCGGCCCCGCCGGACGCGGAGCGCTCGGGGGAAGCCTCGGCGGACGCCGCGAAGGTCGCGGGAACGGCGCCGGGGTCGTCGGTAGGCGCCAGGGACGAGGCCGGGCACAGGCCGACCGGGGCGCGGCCCTCGGCGGCGGGGGCTTCGGGCACCTCGGGAGGCGCGGCGGAGGCCGCGGGAGCGGCATCGGGGCCGGCCGGCGTCGCGGCGGAGACCTCGGGAGACGCGGCGGAGGCCGCGGGAGCGGCATCGGGGCCGTCCGACGTCGGGGCGGGGGCCGGGGGCGGCGTCGGGGCCGCTGGGCCGTGGTCCGCGGCGGAGGCCGGCTGCGCGGAGGCCGGTCGGCGGGTGGTGGGACGTTCGGGCACCTCACCGACGGTAGCCGCTCCCCGGGGCACCCGGGCGCCCCCTGTCGCCGCTCCCCCGGCCCGCTCTACGATCACCGGAAATGTGCGGGCCCGGTGCGGTGGGCCCGCGAGCGGGAGGAGCGGGGCATCATGCAGGTTCGCGACAGTGTCGTCGTGATCACGGGCGCGGCCGGGGGCATCGGCTCGGCGCTCGCCCGGCGGTTCTGCGCCGAGGGGGCGCGCGGACTGCTCCTCGCCGACCTCGACGCCGAGCGCGTGGAGGACCTGGCGAGCGAGCTGGACCGCGACGGCTGCCGGACGGTCGGCGTCGGCAGCGACGTCACCCGCGAGAGCGACGTGCGGATACTCGTCGAGACCGCCGAGAAGCACCTCGGCCCGATCGACCTCTTCTGCAGCAACGCCGGCATCGGCACCGGCGCCGGCATCGAGGCCCCGGACGCGGTCTGGCAGGCGACTTGGGACGTGAACGTCATGGCGCACGTGTACGCGGCGCGCGCCGTGCTGCCGGGCATGCTCGCCCGCGGCAGCGGCTACCTGCTGAACACCGCTTCGGCCGCCGGCCTGCTCCAGATGCCCGGCGACGCCGCATACACCGCGACCAAGCACGCGGCGGTCGCGCTGGCCGAGTGGCTCTCCACCACCTACGGCGGGAAGGGCATCGGCGTGAGCGTGCTCTGCCCGCAGGGCGTGCGGACCGCGATGACCGAGAAGGACGAGGTCCGGGACACGCTCACCGCCTTCGGCGCGCTGATGGAGCCGGAGGAGGTCGCGGAGGCCGTCGTCGCCGGCCTCGCCGACGAGCGCTTCCTGATCCTGCCGCACCCGGAGGTCGCCGACTACGAGCGCCGCCGCGCCGCCGACCGTGACGGCTGGCTCCGCGGCATGCGTCGCGCCGCGAGCCGTGTCGCGGACGCGGCCCCGGCCACCAAGCAAGCCGACTAGCCGCGCGCTCCCGTGCTTGCCCGTGCCCGGGACCGGATCCGGACGCGGGCGCGGGCAGGTTCGGCCGACAGGCCGGCCGGGCACGCGATGCAGGCGGGAAGACCCCGGACAAGCCGGTGCGCCCGGCTACGCCGTGCCTGCGCAGCTCGGGCCGCCGCTGCCGCGCCGCCGAGGGCGAGCAGCCCAGTCCGCGGGTGCGGGTGCGGGTGCGGGTGCGGGTTCGGATGCGGATGCGGATGCGGATGCGGGCGCGGGTGCGGGTGCGGGTGGCACGCACGGTGAGGGAGCAGCCCCGGCGGCGACCAGCGGCGCGAGCGCCGGCAGGGCCCGGCGGTCGCCGCGCACGCCGGGCGGACAGGTCGCCTACCCGGCCGGTGGCCGGCCCCGGGCACGCGCGGACGTGAGCACGAGCCCCGCGCCGTGCCCGGGCGCAGGCCCGGCCCGAAGCCCCGCTCGGGCCGGTCGCGGCGGGGGCTGCGCCCCGGCGACGGCGGCGCACCGCGCCGGCCTGCCCGGGCCCGTGCGGCGCGGGCATCGCGTCCGCGTCGGAGCGCGGGTCACGCCGGGGCGACCGCGCGGACGGCGGCGGGGATGCCGGCCGCCGGGTCGGCGAGGATCTCCGGGGTCGGAAGGATCGCGGGGACGGGCACGTCCACGCCGTTCGCCGCGTAGGCGTGGATCTGCTCGCGGACCTTCTCCGCCGGCCCATGCAGGATCAGGGCGTCGACGACCTCGTCCGGGACGGAGGCCGCGGCGGCCTTCCTGTCCCCCGCCGCCCAGTTGTCCCACAGCGGCCGGAGCGCGTCCTCGCGCCCCAGCCAGCGCTGGAACTCCGCGTAGGCGGGGACGGTGAGGTAGCCGGCGATCAGCCGGCGGCCGAGGGCACGGGCGTGATCCGCGTCCTCGGTCGGGCAGACGAAGATCCGCGCCACCACCGTCTTCTCCGGCGCCGCGAACTCCCCGAGCACCGTGGGGACGTCGGCCGCGCCGAGCCAGTTGAGGATGGTGCCGTCCGCCTCCCGCGCGGCGAGCCGCAGCATGCCGGGGCGCAGCGCCGCGAGCAGCACCTCGGGCCGCGGCTCCGGCACCCGCTCCAGGCGGAAGCGCCGGACGCGGAACGTCGGGTACTCCTCGTCCACCAGCTCACCGCCGAGCGCGGCGCGCAGGAAGCGCAGCATGTCGCGGGAACGGCCGTAGGGCTGCTCGTGCGGCACGGCGTTCCAGTCGCGGACGATCACCGGCGAGGAGGAGCCGAGGCCGAGCGTGAAGCGGCCCGGCGCGGCGTCCGCGAGGGAGGCCGCCTGCTGGGCGATCAGCGCCGGGCCGCGGGTGTGGACGGGGACGATCGCGGTGCCGAGCCGCAGCGCCGGAGCCCAGACGGAGGCCAGCGCGAGCGGCGTGAAGGCGTCCGCGCCGTTGGTCTCGGAGGACCACAGGTCCGTGAAGCCGAGGTCGGGCAGTGATTCGACGAGGCGTCGCTGGGCGTGGAGCGGGATCCGGTCCAGCGGGAAGGTGAGTCCCCAGCGGGCGGGCGCGTGCATCGGTGACCTCCGTCGGCGTTGGCGTCCACGTTGACGTCGACCGATCGGATCACGGGCGCCCGACCCCGGACAAGGGGCCGGGCCCGCCGACGGCGGCTATGCCTCGCGCGCGGCGGCCTCCGTCGCGCGGACGCGGTCGCGGTAGCGGCGGGCGGCGGCCCGCAGCGCCGACTCGGGATCGATGCCGTGGTCGTCGGCGGTCTTGGCGAGGGCGAGCAGCAGCTCCCCGAGGTCCTCGGCGGCGGGCGGAGCCTGCGGGGTGAACTCGGTCTCCAGCGGCACCGCCAGACCGGCCTTGCGGGCCCGGCTCAGCAGCTTCGCGGCCAGCGCCAGCGCGGGCTGCCCGAGCGGGACGCCGTCGGTGACGGACTCGCGCTGCTTCTCGACGGCCTTGAGCTGGTCCCAGTTGGCCTCGACGTGCTCGGCGGTGGGGGCGTGGACGTCGCCGAAGACGTGCGGGTGGCGGAACATCAGCTTCTCCACGATCCCGCCCGCGACGTCGTCGACGGTGAACGGGTCCTCCGGGTCCTCCTGCGCGATCCGGGCGTGGAAGAGGACCTGGAGCAGGACGTCGCCCAGCTCCTCGCGCAGCGTGGCGCGGTCGCCCTCCTCGATCGCGTCGACCAGCTCGTAGGCCTCCTCGACCAGGTACTTCACCAGCGACTCGTGGGTCTGCTCGGCGTCCCAGGGGCAGCCGCCGGGCGAGCGCAGCCGGTCCATCACGGCGACCAGGTCGAGCAGCCGGGCGCCGGGCAGGTCGTAGGAACCGGGGAGCACCTCCAGCTCGGGCATCATCGCCGGGGCGTCCGGGCCTCCCTCGACGGCGAGGGCGGCGAGGGACTCGGCGAGCCCGGGCTCGCCGTCCGCGCCGAGCAGGTGGACGACCGCCCGGCCGGGGGCGGCGGCGCGCGCCAGGTGCGCGGCACGCGCGCGCGGCCCCTGCTCGGCGAGCTCGGCCGGCTCGGCCTCCACCTCGATCCCGGCCCGGCGGATCGCCGGGAGCTGCGGGTGGTCGGGCTCGCCGGTCAGCACGGCGTCGGCGGAGCGCAGCGCCTCCCACGCGGGCCAGGACAGCAGCCCGGGCGCGACGCGGTGCGTGGTGGAGAGCAGGATCAGCCGGCCGGGGTTCTCGTTCTGCGACACTCCTGCAACCTACCTCCCGCCACTGACACGCACGCGGCCGAGCGGGTGGGACGAGGATCAGGAGGAGGCGCGGGTGGTGGTGTCCTTGATCCAGGGGACGGTGAGCGCGCCGACGGCGGCCTGCTGGGCGTTCCAGGCGCCGTAGCGGGGGTTGACGGTGACCCGGTGCCGCGCCGCGGTCTCGCTGAGGATGCGCGTCATCGCCGGGCCGGCCTGCGCGGAGGACGGGTCCACGCCTTCCGCGCGCAGCAGCTTCTGCTCGCCCACGGTGAGCCGGAAGTAGGTGTCGATGTCGCTCGGCGCGAGCCCGATCTGCTGCAGGAACGCCTGGTCGAGCGCCTGTTCCGAGCCGGTCTGGGCGACGGCGGCGGCGCGCTCGCGCTGCACCTCGGCGGGCGTGACGCCGAGGTGGCGGGCGCTGAGCGCGTCGTCGACGAGCTGCGACTCGACGAGCACCTGGAGCGTGTGCCGGACCAGCCCGCTGCCCTCGGAGGCGCCGCCGGCCTGCGCGGCGAGCGCCGTGCGGTAGGCGGTGAGATGGGAGTCGAGGGTGGTGACAGCGATCCGCTGATCCCCGACGACCGCGGCGGCGCCGGGGTGCGCGGTGGCACCGCAGGCGGTCAGGACGGCGGCGGCGGCCATGCCCAGTGCGCCGAGCGCGGCCCTGCGCGCGAGGGCGGAACCGGGCAGCGGGCCGGACGGGCGACCGGTCTTCCGGACAGCGTTGCGCCCAGCGTTTCGCCCCACGGGGACCTCCTCGGGCTGACCCGGCGTCAGAGTCTCACCATCGGTATCGAGAATAGGCAGCGGGGCACTTCCGCACCACTATGCGCGCGGCGGGGTCGGAAGAGGGCGCGGCGCGGCGGCGCGCAGCGGCGCGACCCGGTGCGCGCCCACGCCCCGCGTCCCACCCGGGTGACGCCCACCGGGCATCAGCGGCCGCGGTCGTGCGTCTGCGGGCCCCAGCCGGTTCCTCGCGCAGTTCCCCGCGCCCCCGACGGCCGGCGCTTCGCGCCTCGGCCGCCCGCGCGGCCGCGCCAGGGGCGCGGGGAACTGCGCGACCAGCCCGGCACCTCCCGCAGTCGCACACACGCAGACGCTGATGCCCGCTAGGCGCATCCCAGGGTGGGGCGCGGGGCGTGGGCGCGGAAACCTCGCTGCCCCGGCGCTTCCGCGCCGCCCGCTCGCAGCGCGGTCAGGCGAGCGGGTCCGAGGCGGGCGCGGGCCCAGGCGCGGGCCCAGGCGCGGGCGCGGCCGATCCGGTGGGGCCGGGCGAGGGCGGCGCGGCATCACGCTCCGCCGGGACCTCGCCGAAGCGGGCGAGGGTGAGGGCGCCGGCGACGGCGACCGCGAAGCCGGCGACGGCCAGGGGGAGCAGGCCGGCGCGGGTGCGGTCGCCGAGGAGGAGGGCGCCGAGGAGCGCCGGCGGCGCGGTCTCGGTGAGGATCATGGACGCGGTCGCCGTGGTGACCGCGCCCCCGCGGACCCCCTCCGTCATGAAGACGAACGCCACCGCCCCGCCCGCGAGCAGCGCGTAGCTCGCCGGCTCGGTGAACAGAGGGCCGATGTGCGGCCAGCTCACCGCGGGGAGCAGCCGGACGGCGAGGCCCACGACCCCGAAGCCGAGGCCGCTGAGCGCGCCCATGGCGAGGGCCCGCGCCGGGCCGCTCAGCCGCCAGGCGGGCACGCCGATCGCGGCCAGCACGACGACCGCGACCAGCAGTCCCCAGTGCACGTCCGTGCCCGGTCGCCGGTGGCCCTCGGCGCCGGCGGTGACGCCGAGCAGCGCGAGCCCGGCGCAGACCGCGGCGACGCCCGCCCACTCGATCCGCCCGAGCCGCATCCGCAGCACCGCCGCCGAGGCGACCGCGGTGACCGCGAGCGCCGCCGCCAGCGCCGCCTGCACCACGTAGAGCGGGAGCGAGCGCAGCGCGATCAGCTGGGCCACGAACCCGAGCAGGTCGAGGCCGAGGCCGCAGACGTAGGGCAGGTTGAGCATGGCCCGGACGGTGCCGACCGGCCCCGCGGGCACGCCGGCGGCGCCCGCCGGGGCGTGCCGGCGGGCGCCGAGCGCCTGCAGCACCATGGCGAGGCCGAAGAAGACCGCGGCGGCCAGCGCCGTGGCGAGTCCCAGTGCCATCCCGGCGGCCCGCCTACTTCTTCCGGGGGGCGGAGGAGCCCGCGGCGCCGGCGGCAGGCTGGGACGCCGCGGTCACCGGCGCCAGCTCGTCGAAGAGCGCGGTGAGGAACTCCGCGCACCAGGCGAGGAGTTCGCGCCCCACCACCGGCTTGCCGCCGATCCGCCCGGTGCTCGGCCGCGGCACCAGCAGCTGCTTCACCGCAGGCTTGATGACGCTGCGCGGGTAGAGCCGGTTGAGCCTCAGCTCCTGCGACTCGCGCAGCTCGATCGGCGAGAAGCGGATGTTGCTTCCCTGGAGCGTGATGTCGGTGATCCCGCAGCGCCGGGCGAACAGCCGCAGCCCGGCGACCATCAGCAGGTTCTCCACCGGTTCCGGGAGCTTGCCGTAGCGGTCGGTGAGCTCCTCGCGGACCTGCGCGATGTCCTCCTCGGAGTTGACCGCCGCGATCGACCGGTAGGCCTGGAGGCGCAGCCGCTCGCCGGGCGCGTAGTCGTGCGGGACGTGCGCGTCCACCGGCAGCTCGATCTTGACCTCGAGCGGCTCCTCGGCCGGGATCTCCCCGCTGGCCAGCGCCTCCCGGTACTCGGCCACGGCCTCGCCGACCATCCGGATGTAGAGGTCGAAGCCGACGCCGGCGATGTGCCCGGACTGCTCGCCGCCGAGCAGGTTGCCGGCGCCGCGGATCTCCAGGTCCTTCATCGCCACGTACATGCCCGCGCCCATCTCGGTGTGCTGGGCGATGGTGGCGAGGCGCTCGTGCGCGGTCTCGGTGAGCGGCTTCTCCGGCGGGTAGAGGAAGTACGCGTAGCCGCGTTCGCGGCCGCGGCCGACGCGTCCGCGCAGCTGGTGCAGCTGGGAGAGGCCGAAGGTGTCGCCGCGCTCGACGATCAGGGTGTTGGCGTTGGCGATGTCGATGCCGGACTCGACGATGGTGGTGGAGACCAGCACGTCGAACCGCTTCTCCCAGAAGTCCACGACGACCTGCTCCAGCGCGGACTCGCTCATCTGGCCGTGCGCGGTGGCGATCCGCGCCTCGGGGACGAGCTGCTTGAGCCGGGAGGCGGCCCGGTCGATCGACTCGACCCGGTTGTGGATGTAGAAGACCTGGCCCTCGCGCAGCAGTTCGCGGCGCAGGGCGGCGGCGATCTGCTTCTCGTCGTAGGCGCCGACGAAGGTCAGCACCGGGTGCCGCTCCTCCGGCGGGGTGGTGATGGTGGACATCTCGCGGATGCCGGTGACCGCCATCTCCAGGGTGCGCGGGATCGGGGTGGCGGACATGGTCAGCACGTCGACGTTGGCGCGGAGCTTCTTCAGCTGCTCCTTGTGCTCGACGCCGAAGCGCTGCTCCTCGTCGACGATGACGAGGCCGAGGTCCTTGAACCGGGTCTCGGAGGAGAACAGCCGGTGGGTGCCGATGACCACGTCGACGCTGCCGTCGCGCAGCCCGTCCAGGACGGCCTTGGCCTCGGTGTCGGTCTGGAACCGGGACAGCGCCTTCACCACGACCGGGAAGTTGGAGTAGCGCTCGGAGAAGGTCGAGAAGTGCTGCTGCACCAGCAGCGTGGTGGGGACGAGCACGGCGACCTGCTTGCCGTCCTGCACCGCCTTGAAGGCGGCGCGCACCGCGATCTCGGTCTTGCCGTAGCCGACGTCGCCGCAGATCAGCCGGTCCATCGGGACCGACTTCTCCATGTCCTCCTTGACCTCGGCGATGGTGGTGAGCTGGTCGGGCGTCTCCGCGTAGGGGAAGGCGTCCTCCAGCTCGCGCTGCCAGGGGGTGTCGGCCTGGAAGGCGTGGCCGGGCGCGGCCATCCGCGCCGAGTACAGCTTGATCAGGTCGGCGGCGATCTCCTTGACCGCCTTCTTCGCCCGCGACTTGGTCTTGGCCCAGTCCGCGCCGCCGAGGCGGTGCAGCGAGGGCGCCTCGCCGCCGACGTACTTGGTGATCTGCTCCAGCTGGTCGGTCGGCACGAACAGCCGGTCGCCGGGCTGGCCGCGCTTGGCGGAGGCGTACTCCAGCACCAGGTACTCGCGGGTCGCCCCCTGCACGGTGCGCTGCACCATTTCGACGTAGCGGCCGACGCCGTGCTGCTCGTGCACCACGTAGTCGCCGGCGACCAGCGCGAGGGGGTCGATGGCGTTGCGGCGGCGCGAGGGCATCCGCCGCATGTCCTTGGTGGAGGAGCGCTGACCGGACAGATCGGTCTCGGTGAGGACGGCGAGCTTGAGCGCCTCCGAGACGAAGCCGTACTCGATCGAGCCGCAGGAGACGTGCGCCACGGCCGGCTCCGGCGCCTCCGTCAGGTCGGTGGCCAGCCGGACGCCCATGCCCTCGCCGCGCAGCAGCTCGGCGATGCGGGTAGCCGGCCCCTGGCCCTCGGTGACCATGACGACCCGCCAGCCGTCGGAGAGCCGGCCCTTGGCGTCGGCGATGGCCCGGGCGGTGTCGCCGCGGTAGGCCTCGACGGCGTGCAGGGAGAGGGTGAGGGTGTCGGCGCCGTAGCCGTCCTCGGTGGCGCCGGCGGTCTCCTCGGCGTCGGAGGAGAAGGGGCTGAGCGACCACCAGGGCAGCCCGATCGCGGAGGCGTGCTCGCGGATGTCGGCGAGCGACCACAGCGAGGCCGCGGAGACGTCGATCGGGGTGAGGTCGATCGGCGCCTCGCCGCCGGTCGCGGCCGCGACCCAGGAGGCGCCCAGGAACTCCTGGCTGGTCGCCACCAGGTCGGCGGCGCGCGAGCGGACCCGCTCCGGGTCGCAGACCACGGCGATGCTGCCGGCCGGCAGCACGTCCAGCAGCAGCTCCATCTCGTCCACCAGGGCGGGGGCGAGCGATTCCATGCCCTCGACGGCGATGCCCTCGGCGATCTTGTCGAGGATCTCGGCGAGCTCCGGGTGCTCGGCGGCGAGCTCGGCGGCGCGCGCCCGCACCTCGGGGGTGAGCAGCAGCTCGCGGCAGGGCGGCGCCCACAGGCCGTGCTCGGCGACCTCCAGCGAACGCTGGTCCGCGACCTTGAAGTAGCGGACCTCCTCGACCTCGTCGCCCCAGAACTCGACCCGGAGCGGGTGCTCCTCGGTCGGCGGGAAGACGTCGAGGATGCCGCCGCGCACGGCGAACTCGCCGCGCTTCTCGACCAGTTCGACGCGGGCGTAGGCGGCCGCGGCGAGCCGCTGCACGACGTCCTCCAGGTCGGCCTCCCAGCCCTTGCGCAGCTCCACCGGCTCCAGCTCGGCCAGGCCCTTGACCTGCGGCTGCAGCACGCTGCGCACCGGGGCGACGACTACTTGCAGCGGGCCCGCGGCGCCGCCTTCGGTGCCGCCGCCTTCGGACGTGCCGCCGCCCTGGGAAGCGCCGTCGGAGGTGCCGGCGGCGTCCGGGTGGGCGATGCGGCGCAGCACGGCCAGGCGGCGGCCGACGGTGTCGGAGCGCGGCGAGAGCCGCTCGTGCGGCAGGGTCTCCCAGGCGGGGAACTCGGCCACCGCGTCCGGCGGCAGCAGGCTGCGCAGCGCGGCGGCCAGGTCCTCGGCCTCCCGGCCGGTGGCGGTGACGGCCAGCACGGGGGCGCCGCGCCCGTCGCCGTCCGCCGCCCGGCGCGCGCGGTCGGCGAGGGCGCGGGCCAGCGCGGCCACCGCGAAGGGGCGGGCGGCGGGCGGCCCGACGAGGTCGAGGCGCTCGCGGGAGACCGCGCCGGACGCGGTGGCCGCCTCGACCGCCTCGGCGAGGGCGGCGTCCTGTACTACAGCGTCAAGAAGGCCGGTCAGGCTCATGGATCTCTTCTGCCCCGCTCGTCTGCGTCTGCGTGTGCGTCCGCGTCCCCGTGGTGCGAGGAGGCGCGTACGCGCTGGTCCGGGTGGTGCTCCGGGTACTGCTGCCGGTCGCGGGGCGCTCGTGGAGGAGCCCAACGCGAACCGCCCGGCGCGCGCGGCGGGCCGGGGGTCTCCAGGGTACGCGCGCGCCGAGGCGGTCGGCGGCCCGCCCGAGCCGGGGAGGGTGGTGAGCGGCGGTGAGCGGTGGCGGCGGCGCGGGAGCGTGGAGGCTCCCGGCCGGGCACGCGGATGCTCGGGCATACGGCTGCGGACGCCCCCCGGGAGGCGGTCGGCCGGGGCTGGCAGCGGGGCCGGGCCGGGCGGCGAGCCTGGCCGGGCGGCGAGCCTGGCCGGGCGGCGAGCCTGGCCGGGCGGCGAGCCTGGCCGGGCGGCGAGCCTGGCCGGGGCGGCGGGCCGGGTCAGCGGCGGGAGTCCTGGGGGAGGGCGATCTGGAGGGTGCGGTCGTCGTCGGGGGCGGGGGCCGGCTCCTCGTCTCGGGGGGAGGAGGGCTGGGCACGCAGCACCGCCGTCGGCTCGGACGTCGGCTCGGAGGCGTCCACGGTGGGCAGCACCGCCGTCTCGTCCTCGGCGGAGGAGGTCGTGGACGCCGGCGCGGGCACCTCGTCCTCCCCGGCCGCCGCGCGTGGCACGGAGCCGGCGGGCCGGAGCGGGGTCTCCAGGGTCGGCGCCTCGGGGTCGATCGGCGGTTCGGCGCTCGCGGCGGGCGTGCCCGCGGAGCCGTCGGCGGAGGAGGTCGCGCCGTCGGCGGGGGCGGTCGCGCCGACCGCCGACTCGTCCGCCGCCTGGGCGGGCGGCAGCGCGCGCGGGGGCGCCGACGGGAGCGCCCGGGGCTCGGGAGCCGCGCCGACCGCCGCGCCGCCGGGGGCGCCCCCGGTGAGCGCGGCCAGCGTCTGCCGGATGTGGTCGAGGTGCGCCTGGAGCTCGGCGCGGCGCTCGGCGTAGACCGCGCGCTCCCGCTCGCTCGCCTCGCGGATCCGCTCGGCCTCCTGGCGCGCGGCCTCCAGCAGCCGTTCCGCCTCGGCCCGGGCCTCCTCGTCGGCCGAGCGTGCCCAGCCGCGGGCGACCTCCTGCTCCCGCTCGGCCTGCGCGACCCGGGCCCGCGCCGCCTCGATCAGCTCGTTCTCCCGCCGCTCCTGCGCGGACTCGCGGGCGGCGATCTCCTGCTCGGCCTCGCGCTGCTGGCCGGCCAGCCAGGCGTGCGCCTCCCGCGAGGCCTGCTCGGCCCGGTCCCGGACCTGCCGCGCGTACGCCTCGGCGTCCTCCCGCGCCGACCTCGCCTCGCGCTCGGCCGCCTGCCGCAGCGCCTCGGCCTCCGCACGGGCGGCGGAGATCTCGCGCTCGTAGGCCTGGTCGGCGGCCGTGCGGCGCTCCTGGGCGTACTCGCGGGCGTCGTCGCCGGCGCGGCGGGCGTCGGCGACGGCGTCCGCCCGCAGCCGGTCGGAGTCCGCCGAGGCGTTCGTCCGGACCGCCTTGGCCTCGGCCTCCGCCATCGCGAGGATGCCGGCCGCCCGTTCGCTGAGCTCCGCGTAGGACGGCGGCGGCGCCTCCTCGGCCGCGCGGGCGGCCTCGAGCGCCTCGGCGAGCCGCTGCTCCATGACGCGCGCGGAGGCGCCCAGCTCGGAGAGGCGGCGCCAGGCCGCGTCGCGATCGCCCAGCAGTCCGTGGACGGCCCGGTCGACCTGGTCCACCGCGTAGCCGCGGCGTACCACCGGGAAGGCGTGCGGAGAGCCGGCGTCGCTCATCGATCTGTCCCTTCGTCGGCAAATCGGTCAAACACACACAGTGCTCGACCCATAGTGCAACGATCCCCGCCGGGAGTGGACAGATCGACATTCCGGAGACGCTACGGGCAGACCCCCTTCAATCGCGCCGGCACCTCAGAGCAGGCCGTCCCACATCTGCTCCAGCAGGACCGACCACCACGTCTCGGGCGTGGCGAGCGCCGCCGGGTCCGCGGCCAGGATCATCGCCTGGAAGTCGGCGGTCCAGCGCCCGGCCTGATCCGGCGTCAGCCCGAACCGGAACCGCCACATCCGGCCCAGCGCGGCCATGCAGCGCAGGAACTCGGCCAGCCCGGAGTTCACGAACCGGGGCTCGCGCTGCTCCGGTCCGGCGGGCGCGGCGGGCGTCCCCATGTCCACGGCGACGATCGCCGCTGTGCCGTACTGCACACACAGCTGGCGGCCGTAGTCGTTGCCGATCACCAGGTACGTGCCCGCGTCGGGCGCGGCGGGCAGGCCGCGCGCGGCGGCGAGCTCCGCCAGCGTCGGCACCGGCGCCTCCGGCGGCTGCGCCTGCGCCCAGAAGAACGGGCCGAAGTCCAGCGGCACCCCCACCCAGGTCAGCAGCTGCGCGACCTGCTCCGGGACGCCCGGCCGGGCCACCGCGCGCGGGTCGAAGCGGAAGATGTTGGCCGGGCCCAGGACCTGCGTCAACTCCTGCGCGATCACCTGCGGCGGGGCCGGCGGCAGCGGCGCGAAGCTGCCCGGCGCGGGCAGCGGCACCCGGCGCGGACGCGGGCGCGGCGGGCCGGCGGCGACCTCACGCATCCCCTCCTGATGCTCCAGCAGGTGCGCGATGCCCTGCTGCCGGGCGGCCAGCTCGCGGCCGTAGGCGGCGGTGTGGGTCAGCCGGACGTTCGGCCACGCCTCGCGGACCATCCGGGCGCAGTAGCCGCCGGGGTGGTCGCAGGGCTCCAGCTCGGTGTGCAGGGCCAGCACGGCGGCCGGCGGGACGCCGAGGCGCCGCAGCTCGTTGAGGATCTGCCACTCCGGGTGCGGCAGGCCGGGCGCGGAGCGCTGGATGACCTGCTGCTCCGTGCCGTCAGGCGCGCGGTAGCGCAGCACAGCCATATAGCCCGAGCCCACGCTCGGCCCCTCGGCGGCAGCCGGCGGCCCCGGCGGAGCCCCGGGCACGGGCGGCGCGGCGGGGGCCGCCATCGGGGCGGCGGACGGGACGGGCGGTACCGGCACGGCGAACGGCGCGGAGGACGCCGGTGGCGCGGGCGGCGCGGGCGGCGGCCCAGCCGCGGGGCCGGCTCCGGCTCCGGCCTGGGGAGCGGGCGGGGCCGCGGGCGCGGGCGGGGCGGAAGGGGCCCCCGACCAGGCGTAGGACCCGGACCGGGGACGGTGTGACGTGCCTTCCGCGCCTTCCGCCTCCGGCGCGGGAGGGGCGGCGGGCGGAACCGAAGGCCCGGACGAGCTCCCCGACCAGGCGTAAGAGCCGGACTGCGGCCGGTGCGGGGAACCCTCCGCGTCCGCCCCGGGGGCAGCCGGAGGCGCGGCGGCCGGGGGCGCGGACGGACTCCCGGACCAGGCGTAGGAACCGGAGTGCGACCGGTGCGACACGCCCTCCGACTCCGACGCGGGGGGCGCGGCAGGGGGAGCCGCGGGCCCGGAAGGGCTTCCGGACCAGGCATAGGAACCGGGCTGCGACTGCCGCCGTGCGCCCTCCGGCTCCGTCGCGGGGGGCGCGGCGGGCGCGGGCGGCGTTCCGTCCGGTCGAGGGGCGCCGCGCTCTGGGCTCGCCAGGGGGTCCGGGGCGCGGGAGGTCCGCAGCTCGGCGAACTCCTCGCCACCACCGGGCCTGCCGGGCTCGCCGGGGGTGCCGCCGAGCAGCGCGGAGGGCGGGGGCGGCGGCGGGGTGAGGGGATCACCGCTCCGGGCGGAGGCGTCGGGCCCCTCCGCGAAGGCGCGGTCGGGCCCCGCCTGCTCGGCCATGCCTGCCGCGGCCGCCGCGGCGCGCGCGGCGCGGCGGGACCGCCCGCTGCTCGCGTCCAGCAGGTCGCTCGGTGGCGGCGGCGGCAGCGACGGGCCGCCCGCCGAGGCGGCGGAGGGCGCGGGGGCCTCCGCACGCGCCGGGGCCTCCGCACGCGCCGGGGGCGCCGGGGGCGGCTGGGTGATCTGGGTGGGCACGTAGGAGAGGCCGTCGTCCTCCTCTCCCCACACACCGTCAGGTCCGGAGGCGGGCGGCGCTCCCAGGGCGGCGGGCTCGGAGGCGTCCGGCCCGGGCTCGGCCCCTGCCCCAGGCTCGGCCCCTGCCCCGGGCTCGGGCGGAGCCGCCGGGCGGGACGGCTCCGCCGACGGGGCGAACGCGGTGGGGGCCTCCGGCGGCGTGCCGTCCGGGAACGGCGGCGCCGCCTGCCGGGAGGCTCCACCCGAGGTCTCCGCCGAGGCCTCCAAGCCCGCCTCGGGGGCGGACTCGGAGACGGCGCCGGAGTCGGCCCCGGGGACGGCCGGATCGCGGGCATCGTCGCCGCCCGCCTCGGCCGCTCCCCCGGCGCCGTCGCCGGTGGGCGGCGCCGCGTCGGGGTCGCCGTCCAGCCACTTCGGCGGCGTCAGCAGGAAGGACGTGCTCTCCCACGGCTCCTCGCCGTCCGCCGGCCCGGGGACCGCCGCCGGCGTGGCCCCCGCGGGACGCCCGTAGGCCTCCTCGTAGGTGCGGACGACCTCGTTGACCGGCAGCGCCGGCCAGAGCGAGGCCGAGCCGGTGTCCCGGGCGAGCACCAGGCGCACCGACTCCGCGCCGGACTCCCGCTCGACCGCCCATGCGACGAAGCCCAGGTCGAACTCGCGGACGCGCACCTCGCGCCGCTCGTGCGGCGGCACGCCGCCGTTGACCCAGTCCTCGGCGTACCGCTCCGCCTCTGCGTACGTGACCATGCCGTTCCCGTCCCTGCCGTTCCCGTCCCTCACGCCTCGCTGCCCGCGCCCGCGCCGCCGTGCCCGGGGGCCGGCGCCGGCATCGCGCCCGGCGCCGGCGCCGGAGCGCCCGCCGGCGCCGGCGGCTCCACCGGCACCGCCCGCGCGAATCCGCCCTCCACCATCAGCTCGGCCACCGTCTCCAGCTCGGGCGGGCTGCCTGCCAGCCGCAGCAGGAAGTCGTCGAAGTCGTCGCCGCAGGGCAGCAGCAGCCGCTCGCACCGCTCGGCCGCGTCCAGCGCCGGGTCGCCCTCGTCCCGCGCGTCGTCGTAGGGCAGGAAGCCGACCGAACCGGTGCGCTCCCCGCGCACCTTGATCGCCAGCAGGCCGCCCTGCACGAAGGCGATGCCCAGGTGGTCCCGGCTGAGGTGGTCGCGCAGGCACTTGTTGACGTACACCAGATCGTCCACCGCGTATTCCTGACGGAGCGTCAGGAAGGGCTGGTCGACCAGTACGCCGGTGTCGACGTCGAGAGCGAACCCCTGCGGGCCGCGTCCGCCGGCCGCCCGCAGGAAGGTCCGGTAGGCCGCGGGCAGCCGGTAGCCGAGGCGCTCCTCGGCCGCCCGCAGCCGCTCCTCCGGCACACCCGGCGGGTCCTCGACGCCGGCGCCGTCCGGGCCGCGGACGTCGTCCGTGGCCGGGCCGAGCGGGAAGTGGGCGGGCCGCCGCTCCTGCAGCGGCCTGGTGCCGCGCTTGGCGTGGTCGGCGGCCGAGAGCGCGAGGCCGGCGTGGTGGCGCAGCAGCACCTTCACGTCCACCGGGACGAGTTCGAGTCGCCGCATGCCCGGCGAGGCGGGGGCGGTGGAGTGGTGCCAGGTCCACCCGGGCGGGGTGGCGACCGGGCTCTCCAGGTCGGCCCAGAGCCGGTGGCCCTGCGCGTAGAGCGCGGCGTTGGCCGACACGTAGTCGGTCAGCCGCATCTCGTCCACGCCGAAGCCGTCCGGCGGGTCGGCGACCTCCGCCGCGGCGGCGGCGTACGGCGAGAAGACCGGAATCCCCTCCGCGTCCATCCGCACGCCCGCCGGGTACGCGCGTGCCCGGACCGGGTCCGGGAAGTACACGACCTGACCCGCGTACGCCGCGTTCGGCCTGCCCGCACGGCCGGTGCCGCCCGGCCGCCCTGTCGTCATCTCGAGTGCCCCCATGCTCACTGCGCCTGGAACGGCACCAGCGTATGGGGTCCGGGAAAACGGCGAGAGGGGTCGTCCACAGGCTGCCGCGGGGGCCGCGGTTGTCCACAGGCGTCCACAGGCTCGTCCACCCCATGATCCGCACATCAGTACGCTGTGTGGCGTCCGGTCGTGATCGGACCGCGGCAGCGCACCACCCGCCTGCCGTCCACGGGGGACGCGAGGAAGGCGACGAGCACCATGGAGACCGTCGAACCGCCTGCCAGGGAGGCCGGCCAGGAAGGCGTGCGGGGGGCCGCGCGGGGGGCCGCGCCGGCGGCCGTCCCGGTGCTGCTGCACCGCCGGGACAGCCTGCTCCCGGCCACCGCCGCGGCGCTCGCCGTGCGCGGTGAGACGTCCACGCTCGCGAGCGTGAAGAACGACGAGCTCCCGGCGCTGCACCCGCTGGTCGCGGACTTCCTGGCGGGGCTGCCGATCTCCGCGCGCGAGCGGTTCACCGGCCGCTGCCCGGAGGCGGTGCTGCTCTCGCAGTACCTCGCCGGGGTCGAGCAGGGGCGGCGCAGACGCCAGGCGGGCAAGCCGTTCCGCGAGCAGGACGCGCGCAAGGCGCTGCGCGGCGCGCGGATGACCGTGGTGCGCATACGCGAGGAGGGCGACCCGGAGCACGGCAGCCCGCAGCCGCCGTGCCGGTCCTGCGCGCCGCTGCTGGAGCACTTCGGCGTGAAGAGCGTGACCGTCAGACCCGCCCGGAAGCCGCGCGGCTGACACCGATCCGCGATCCGCGGCGGCGCGTGACGCGCGCGGGCGCGGGACGCCCGGTGCGCGCGGCGCCCGGGCGATATGCCCGGGGCGCGACATGCCGGGGCGCCGACGGCGTCGCGGATTCCGCACCGGATTCGCCCGCGGCGAGCGCGAAACCCGCGCATGCCCGCGGTGCGGGCGCACCGCCGCCGGGCAGGCGGGCGAACGAACAGGGAGAGACAGACGTGGAACTGGCCGAGCACACCCCCGCGCAGCCGGTCGCCGGCGGCGCGGCCGGCGGCGGCGCGAGCGCATCCGCGGGCGGCGCGGGCGCCACCGGGGGCGCAGCCGCGAGCGGCGGGCGGTTCGCCGGCGAGGTCGACGCCGCGCTGCGCCGCGCCGGCTGGTATCCCGGGCGGCTGCTCGCGGCGCAGGCCGAGGAGTGGGCGCACGCCGTCGCCGCATACACCTCGCCGGAGGGGTACCGGCACAGCGTCTTCCCGGCGGCCGTCGCGGCCTGGGCCGAGTTCGGCGGACTCCAGGTCGACCTGGAGGGCCTCGCCGGGGAGGGGCTGCTGCTCGCGCGCACGCCCTTCACCATCGACCCGTTGCTGGGGCTGCACCAGCCGCGCACCCTGTCCGACCTCGGGCGCGCGCTGGGCGACGTGGAGGTCGCTCCGCTGGGCGCGGAGCTGGACGCACGGGCCCTGCTGGCGGTGGACGAGGCGGGCCGGGTCTACAGCCTCGACCACTCCGGGGAGTGGTTCCTCGGTGCGACCCTCGACCATGCCCTCACGACCCTGATAACCGGCACCCTCCCGCACCGCCTCCACGTGGCCTGAAAAATCAGGGCCGGTCCCCGCACGCAGCCGCCCGCCCGGCCGCCTGCCCAGCCCGGTTCGGCTCGGCTCGGTTCGGTTCGGCCCGGCCCGGCCCCGTCCGGCTCGGCCCGGCCCGGCCTCGTCCGGCTCGGCCCGGCCCCGCCCGGCCCCGCCCGGCTCGGCCCAGCTCGGCCCGGCCCGGCCCGGCCCGGCCCGGTTCGGCTCGGCCCGGTTCGGCTCGGCCCGGTTCGGCTCGGCCCAGCTCGGTTCGGCCCGGCTCGGTTCGGCCCGGCTCGGTTCGGCCCGGCTCGGTTCGGCCCGGCCCGGCCCCGTCCGGCTCGGCCCGGCCCAGCTCGGCCCAGCTCGGCCCGGCCCGGCTCGGTTCGGCCCGGCCCGGCGCGGCCCCGTCCGGCTCGGCCCGGCCCCGCCCGGCTCGGCCCGGACAGGCGGCGCGGCTCGGTCCGGCGGCCCGGCGCGCTCAGCCCACCAGGAGGCGGGCCTCGACGCGGAAGCCGCCGTCGGGGGTGGGGCCGGCGTGGAGGACGCCGCCGTGAGCGGCGACCCGCTCGCGCATGCCCACCAGCCCGTTGCCCCCGCTCGGCAGCCGCAGCGCGGGCGGCGGCGGGGCGGACGCGGTGGTCGCCCGCGCCTCCTCCGCGACGCCCGGGCAGGCGTTGGAGACGACCAGGGCCAGCTCCTCCCGCACATAGTCGACGGCGACCTCGGCCGCCGCGCCCGGCGCGTGCTTGAGCACGTTGGTCAGCGCCTCCTGGACCACGCGGTAGGCCGTGCGCTCGGTCTCCGCCCGCAGCGGACGCAGCTCCCCGCCGACCGTGAACCGCACGCTCAGCCCCGCCGCCCGGGACTCGTCCACGATCCGGCGCAGCCCGGCCAGGGCGTCACCGGCATCGCCGGCGTCACCGGAGCCATCGGCACCGTCCGCGACCGCCACCGCACCCGGGGCGGGCTCCCCGCCCGCCGCCGCGCCCGCGCCGCCGGGGGTCTCCCCGGCAGACGTGGTCTCCGCGCCCTGCGCGAGCGCCGCGGCCTGCGCCGGCACAGGCAACAGCGCCTGCGCCTGCCCCGGCACCGACGCCCGCCCGGCGGATGCCGGGGAAGCCTGCTCCCCCGTCTCCACCGTCCGCAGCACGCCGAGGATCTGCCGCAGCTCGTCCAGCGCCTGGCGCCCGATGTCGCCCATCAGCCGGGCGCTGCGCGCGGCCTTGTCCGGATCCGTGGCCACCACCCGCTCCAGCGCGGCGGAGTGCACCACCATCAGGCTGACCCGGTGCGCGACCACGTCGTGCATCTCCCGCGCGATCCGGGTGCGCTCCTCGATCCGCGCCCGCAGCGCACGCTCCTGCGCCTGCTCGGCGAGGAGCGCGAGTTCGGTCTCCAGCCCCTCCGCCCGCTCGCGCAGGGACTCCCACAGCCGCCGCCGCGCGCCCACGTAGAGGCCGAGCACCACCGGCGGGACGGTCACCCCCACCGCGACCAGAGCCGACAGCATCACCAGCACGTACCAGGGGATGACGTGCCCGGCCTGCCGCGCGGCGGCGTCGGTCGCGCTCAGCCGCAGCACCGAGACGGTCACCGACTCGGCGACGGCGATCCCGCACACCGCCTTCATCACCCGCCGCAGCCGCCAGCGCCCCTCCCGCCCGCTGGGCTGGACCGCGGCCAGCGTGTACAGCCCCACCACGAGCTGCATGTAACCGAACTGAGCCGGTATCAGCAGCAGCGCGACCAGTACCGGCAGCAGCGGCAGGCGCCGGCGCAGCACCAGCGTCGCGCCGGCCGCCGCGCCGAGCAGGCAGACGAGCGCCGTCCACAGCGGCGCGCCGAGGCCGTGCGAGGTGGCGAAGGACGCCGCCTCCACGCCGTTCTCCGCCGCCGCGACGGCGGCGACAGCGATGTCGAACCACATGCTGCGTCTGCGCGGCCACCAGTACCGCGCGCTCCCCCTGGCTGTGCCGCGCGGGCCCGGTTCCCCCCGACGGCCCTCCCCCGGCGACCACATGCTCATGGGTTCAGCCTAGGCGCCCCCGCCCGGCCCCTCCACGCCCTCCCCGGCCAGTTCCGAGGGCGTCCACGAACCATCCGACCCGGCCGTCGCGCAACCCGATGCGGGCCCTTCCGGCACGAATCGGCGGGCTCCGGGAAGCCCCCTGGATGCCGTCCGGAAGCCGTCCGGAAGCCGCCGGGACGCCCCCTGAGACCTGCCGGCACCCGCTCCGGCACCCGCCCGAAGACCCTCACGAACCCCCGCCCGCCCCCGCGCGATCCACCCCCGCGCGATCCGGCGCCGCGCCGCTCCGGCACCCGTCCGCGCCCCCGCCCCGGGGACCCCTCCGGCCCCCGCGCGAGCGGGTGACGCGCCGCCTCCGGGTGTCCGGCATCCGGCGCTTCCGTGAGACGGCGGCTCCGCACGCATATTCTGTGGGCGTCGGACAGCGCGGTCCGCGACCCGAGCCGTTGCCGCACCAACCTGCAGATCAGCAAGGGAGACGCCGTGACCGTCCAGGTCCCCACCCCGGTCCCCCAGGGCACGCCCGGCCCCTCCGGGGCCCACGCACCGGACTCCTCCGGTGAGGCCGCCCCGGACAACACCGCCCTGCGTGCCGACATCCGCCGCCTCGGCGACCTCCTCGGCGAGACGCTGGTGCGCCAGGAGGGACAGGAGCTGCTCGACCTCGTGGAGGAGGTCCGCGCGCTGACCCGCACCGACGGCGAGGCCGCCGCCGCGCTGCTGGAGCGCACCGACACGGAGACCGCCGCCAAGCTCGTCCGCGCCTTCTCCACCTACTTCCACCTGGCGAACATCGCCGAGCAGGTGCACCGCGCCCGGGAGCTGTCCGAGCGGCGCGCCCGCGAGGGCTCGCTGCTGGCGCAGACCGCCGACCGCCTCGCCGAGGCGGACCCGGCGCACCTCGCCGAGACCCTGGCGCACCTCTCGGTCCGCCCGGTGTTCACCGCGCACCCCACCGAGGCCGCCCGTCGCAGCGTGCTGAGCAAGCTGCGCCGGATCGCCGAGCTGCTGCAGGCGGACGCCGCCGACCCCGGCGAGCGCCGCCGCGCCGACCGCCGGCTGGCCGAGGTCATCGACCTGCTGTGGCAGACGGACGAGCTGCGCATCGCCCGCCCCGAGCCGCAGGACGAGGCCCGCAACGCCATCTACTACCTGGACGAGCTGCACCGCACCGCCGCGCCCGAGGTCCTGGAGGAGCTCCACGAGGAGCTGCAGCGGGTCGGCCTGAGCCTGCCCGAGGGCGCCCGCCCGCTGACCTTCGGCACCTGGATCGGCGGAGACCGGGACGGCAACCCCAACGTGACCCCGGCGGTCACCCTGGACGTCCTGGTGCTCCAGCACGAGCACGGCATCGACGACGCGATCGCCGTCGTCGACGAGCTGCGCACCGCGCTGTCCTCCTCGGTGCGGCTCTCCGGCGCGTCCGAGAGGCTGCTGGAGAGCCTGGCCGCCGACATGGCCGCGCTCCCCGAGATCAGCCCCCGCTACAAGCGGATGAACGCCGAGGAGCCCTACCGGCTCAAGGCCACCTGCGTCCGGCAGAAGCTGCTCAACACCCGCACCCGGCTGGCCGAGGGCACCCCGCACGTCGAGGGCCGCGACTACCTCGGCACCGCCGGACTCCTCGCCGACCTCCGGCTGCTGCAGGAGTCTCTGCGCGAGCACCGCGGCGGCCTGATTGCCGACGGCCGCCTCGCCACCGCCATCCGCACCCTGGCCGCCTTCGGCCTGCAGCTGGCGACGATGGACGTGCGCGAGCACGCCGAGGCCCACCACCACACCCTGGGCCAGCTATTCGACCGGCTCGGCGAGGAGGCCTGGCGCTACGCCGACATGCCGCGCGAGTACCGGCAGCGGCTGCTGGCCAAGGAGCTGAAGTCCCGCCGCCCGCTGGCGCCCTCCCCCGCGCCGCTGGACGAGATCGGCAACCGCACGCTCGGGGTCTTCACGACCATCCGGCAGGCGATGGAGCGCTTCGGCCCGGAGATCGTGGAGAGCTACATCATCTCCATGTGCCGGGGCGCCGACGACGTCTTCGCCGCGGCCGTGCTGGCCCGCGAGGCCGGCCTGATCGACCTGCACTCCGGCACCGCCCGGATCGGCATCGTCCCGCTGCTGGAGACCACGGACGAGCTGCGCGCCGCGGCCACCATCCTCGACGAGATGCTGCGCGACGAGTCCTACCGCCGCCTGGTCGAACTGCGCGGCGACGTGCAGGAGGTCATGCTCGGCTACTCGGACTCCTCGAAGTTCGGCGGCATCACCACCTCGCAGTGGGAGATCCACCGGGCGCAGCGCCGGCTGCGCGACGTCGCGCACCGCTACGGCGTGAAGCTGCGGCTGTTCCACGGCCGCGGCGGCACGGTCGGCCGCGGCGGCGGCCCCACCCACGAGGCGATCCTCGCCCAGCCGTGGGGCACCCTCGACGGCGAGATCAAGGTGACCGAGCAGGGCGAGGTCATCTCGGACAAGTACCTGGTGCCGACGCTCGCCCGGGAGAACCTCGAACTGACGGTCTCCGCCACGCTCCAGGCCTCCGCCCTGCACACCGCGCCGCGGCAGTCCGAGGAGGCGCTGGCCCGCTGGGACGCCACCATGGACACCGTCTCCGAGGGCGCCCACGCGGCCTACCGGAAGCTGGTGGAGGACCCGGACCTGCCGGCGTACTTCTTCGCCTCGACGCCGGTCGACCAGCTGGCCTCGCTGCACATCGGCTCGCGCCCCTCGCGCCGGCCGGACAGCGGCGCGGGCCTGGATGGGCTGCGGGCCATCCCGTGGGTCTTCGGCTGGACCCAGTCCCGGCAGATCGTCCCCGGCTGGTACGGGGTCGGCGCGGGCCTGGCGGCGGCGCGCGACGCCGGGCTCGGCGGGATCCTGGAGGAGATGCACCGCGAGTGGCACTTCTTCCGCAACTTCCTCTCCAACGTCACGATGACGCTGGCCAAGACGGACCTGCGGATCGCCCGCCACTACGTCGAGCAGCTGGTGCCGTCCGAGCTGCGGCACGTCTTCGACCGGATCGAGGAGGAGCACGCGCGCACCCTCGCCGAGGTGCTCCGGGTGACCGGGGAGAGCGAACTGCTGGAGTCCAACCCGGTGCTGCGGCAGACCCTGACCACGCGCGACGCCTACCTCGACCCGATCTCCTACCTCCAGGTGGCGCTGCTGCGCCGGCAGCGGGAGGCCGCGCGGGAGGGCCGCGAGCAGGACGCCGTCGAATCGCGGGCGCTGCTGCTGACCGTCAACGGCGTCGCGGCGGGGCTGCGCAACACCGGCTGACGGGCGCTCACGCGGACGACGCCGCGGCCCGCGGACCGGCCTGGGGGGCCGGCCGCGGGCCGCGGCGAACGTGCGTGCGGAGGTTCCGCGAGGCTGATCAGGCGTTGCCGCGGGCCTTGCGACGGGCCATGAACAGCGCGCCGCCGCCGACGACGACCAGGGCGCCGGCCGCGGCCGCGATCAGGCCGCTGCTGTTGCCGCCACCGGTCTCGGCCAGCGTGGCGGGGGCGGAGGAGGCGCTCGCCGACGGGGCGGCGGCCGGCGCGGAGGTGGCCGCGACCGGAACCGTGGAGGCCGGGGCCGAAGCGGGGGCGCTCGGGGTGGCGGACGCCGTCGGGGTGTCGGTCGGGGTCGGCGCGGCGGCGCAGTCCTGCTTCGGGACGGTGACGGTCTTGATGTCCTCGCTGAAGTTGTACTGCGGGACATCCGCGTGCACGGTCCACGAGGCGCCAGCGCTCCACGGCACGTCGAAGGTGGCGGTGCCGCCGGAGAGGGTCTGCGATGCCGGAGCGGTGGCGGTGTTACCCGCGGCCGGGACCAGGGAGATGGTCGCGGAAGCGCTCTCGGTGTCCGTCACGGTGATCACGGCCTGGCCGTTGCTGCAGGCGACGTTCGAGTCGACCTCGAAGTTCTTGATGCTGCACGCGAACGCGGACGTCGTGGACAGCAGGACGACTCCGGCACCGCCGGCCAGTGCAGCGGCAAACCCACGCTTCGAAATCACAGTTCCTCCAGCGGAACGAGAGTGTGAGCCGGGGCGCGTGCCGTCCGCCGAACCACGCGGTCGCGCCGCAGGCAATGGGCGCTGGGTGCACCACGTTTGCCGCACGCGTTTACCGGGGAAGCTTCAGGCCACTGCGAGCACGCGAGCCCCAGGGACACACGCATCGTCAACTCTCGCCTTGTCCTTGTCAATTGACGGAGAATCCGGGCAATCCGCCCACGTCGGCCCGCAAATCGACGCAAACCGTGACGACACACCGGGCCTCGATGCCTGTAACAGTTCTGTCACCGGTTCGGGAGCCGAGCGTTCAGACGCTCACCGTGAACGCGCCCAGCACGACCATCACTCCGAGCAGGCCGAACGCCCAGGTGGTGCGGCGCAGGCGGAGCACCCCGCCGGTGATCAGCGCGCCCAGCATCAGCGCCCCGCCGAAGGGCAGCAGGGCGTGCAGCAATCCGGGCACACCGGTCCGGACCGCCTCGGTCTCGTGCGGCAGCAGCGCGACGCCCACCCGCGCGCCGGGCTTGGCCTGACCCCGGGTCAGCGCCGCCTCGGTGATCGTCACCGTCCGGGGCCCCGGCGCGAACGCGCCCCGGCAGGTCGACCCGTCGCAGGAGGCCACGGTGAGGGTCCCTCGCTGACGGCTGCTCAGCACCGAGGCCTCGACCCCGCGCACGGTCGACCAGCCGGCGGCCACGAGCAGCAGCAGGACCACCGCGGAGACGGCGAGCAGACGCGTCAGGATCAGCAGGCCGTAGGCGCGCTCGGCGGTGCGCTGGACGCCGCTGCGCGCCCCGCGGAAGCGCCGTCCCGCGCCCTCGGCGGCTGTGCCCGCGGTGGCCGCGGTCGTCGCCGCGTCCCCGGCCGTACGCGTCTCCGCGCCGCCGTCCGTCCCCGCTCGCGGCTTCGGGACGGAGGTGGTCTCTTCCGTCCTCGCCGCGGTGCCCGACCTTGTCGCCGTCGCCGTACCGCCCACGCGCACGCACCCTTCGGTCAGCGGCCGCGGCGGCGGTGTTGCCGGCCGCGGCCGTCGCGATCACTCAGCGGCGCACGGTACTCCCCGATGGAGGTTCCCGTCACACGGCGGTCAGGAGTTGTACGTGGACTGGGCGCGCTCCAGGCCCTCGGAGACCAGCGCCTCCACCGCATCTGCCCCGCGGTCGACGAACCAGTCCAGTTCCTTGCGCTCGGCCGAGGAGAAGTCCTTGAGGACGAACGCCGCCACGTCCATCCGGCCCGGCGGGCGGCCGATCCCGGCGCGGACCCGGAAGTAGTCCGGGCCCAGCGACTTGGTGATGGACTTCAGCCCGTTGTGGCCGTTGTCGCCGCCGCCGCGCTTGATCCGCAGGGTGGCGAAGTCGATGTCCAGCTCGTCGTGGACCACGACGATGCGCTCCAGCGGGACCTTGTAGAAGTCGCGCAGGCCCGCCACCGGGCCGCCGGAGAGGTTCATGAAGGTCATCGGCTTGGCCAGCACCGCGCGCTGCCCGCACAGCCGCCCCTCGACCACCTGGGCGCGGCTCTTGTGCGCCTTGAACCGGCCGCCGATCCGCTCGGCCAGCAGGTCCGCCACCATGAAGCCGATGTTGTGCCGGTTCCCCGCGTACTCCGGGCCGGGGTTGCCCAGCCCGACCACCAGCCAGGGCTCGTCCGCCATGCCCGTCTCCGCCTTTCCTGCGTGCTCTCGGGGGTTGATCTCGGGGACCTGTACGTGGACGCAGCGCTGCCCCGACCCGAACGTACCGGAGGAACCGGCTCGGGCCGGGGCAGCGCCCACGACCGCGGTGGCCGGCCGCGCGGGCCGGCCACCGGAGTGCGGTGAGGATCAGGCCTCGGCGGACTCGCCCTCGGCGGCCTCGGCGGACTCCTCGCCCTCCTCGGCGGCGGGCGCCTCGGCCTGCGCGGCGACGATCTGCAGGACGACGGCGTCACCGTCGACGTCCAGCTCGGTGCCGGCGGGCAGGGTGATGTCCTTGGCGGCGATCGAGGCGCCGGCCTCCAGGCCCTCGACGGAGACGGTGACCGACTCCGGCAGGTGGGTGGCCTCGGCGGTGATCGGCAGCGAGTTCAGGATGTGCTCGACCAGGTTGCCGCCGGGGGCCGGCTCGCCCTCGATGTGCACCGGGATCTCGACCGAGACCTTCTCGCCGCGGCGGACGATCAGCAGGTCGACGTGCTTGATGAAGCCCTTCAGCGGGTCGCGCTGCACGGCCTTCGGCAGCACCAGCTGGTCCTTGCCGTCCACCGACACGGAGATCAGCACGTTCGGGGTCTTCAGGGCCATCATCAGGTCGTGGCCCGGCAGGGTCAGGTGGACCGGGGCGTTGCCGTGGCCGTAGACGACGGCGGGAACGCGGTCGGCGCGGCGGACGCGGCGGGCGGCGCCCTTGCCGAACTCGGTACGGGGCTCGGCGGCGAGACGGACCTCGGACACGGTCACTCCTCGTGGTGACGGGGTGAGCGCGGGACCGGAGACGAAAGAACCGCCGGCGGGCCTCACCCGGGATCGGATGTGAGGTCACTCGGCGGTCGTGGGACACCCTGCTACCCCTGCACCATCAGCGCGTCGATAACGGAGCCGTCCAGCACTCCCTCGCCGAGCAACCCCCGAAGCCTACCTGAGCGCTCCGCGCGGCCCCAAAACGATCACCGCGGCGCGCGAGTGCGCCTCCGGCGGTGCGACTACTGGGCTTCAGCGCCCCGGCATGGTCGGCTGCGGGCCCCAGTCGGCTGGTCGCGCAGTTCCCCGCGCCCCTTGGGGCGGCGCTCCGCGCGCCCCGGGGCGTCCGGTCACCCCCCGCGGCGGAGCCGCACATGTCACAGCATCGCGCCCCGGGGCGGGCCGCCGGGCGGCCTCCGGCGAGTTGCACCATCCAGGGGCGCGGGGAACTGCGCGACCAGCCGACTGGGGCCCGCAGGCGCCTGATCGCGGGCGCTGATGCCCGGTGGGCGTTCTCCCGGGGTGGGGCGCGGGGCGTGGGCGCGAACGATCGGCCCGCCGCCGGACGCGGGTCTACCCAGCGTGCCGAAAAACCGGCTGCGCCGGAGGGGCAAGCCCTCCGGCGCAGCCGGAAAAGAACCGCGACGCGGCGGCGGCAGCCCGCCGCAGGCGTCAGCGTCAGCTCAGTGCACGCCCTCGAAGAGCCCGGTCACGGACCCGTCCTCGAAGACCTCGCGGATCGCCGCCGCGATCGACGGCGCGATCGAGAGCGTCGTGACCTTGTCGAGGTTGAGCGCCGCCGGCGTCGGCAGCGAGTTCGTGAAGACGAACTCGCTGACGCGGGAGTTCTTCAGCCGGTCCGCCGCCGGCCCGGAGAGGACGCCGTGCGTCGCGGCGACGATCACGTCCGCCGCGCCCGCGTCGAACAGCGCGTCCGCCGCGGCGACGATCGTCCCCGCAGTGTCGATCATGTCGTCGACCAGCACGCAGACCCGGCCCTCGACGTCACCGACGACCTCCGCGGACATCACCTTGTTGGCGACGTTCGGGTCGCGCCGCTTGTGGATGATCGCCAGCGGCGCGGCGAGGCGGTCGGACCACTGGTCGGCCACCCGCACCCGGCCGGCGTCCGGGGAGACCACGGTCAGGCGGTCGCGGTCCACCTTGGAGCCGACGTAGTCGGCCAGCAGCGGCAGCGCGAAGAGGTGGTCGACCGGGCCGTCGAAGAAGCCCTGGATCTGCGCGGTGTGCAGGTCCACGGACATCAGGCGGTCGGCGCCGGCGGTCTTGAGCAGGTCGGCGATCAGCCGGGCGGAGATCGGCTCGCGGCCCAGGTGCTTCTTGTCCTGCCGGGCGTAGCCGTAGAACGGCATGATCACGGTGATGCTCTTCGCGGAGGCCCGCTTCAGAGCGTCGATCATGATCAGCTGCTCCATGATCCACTGGTTGATCGGCGCGGTGTGGCTCTGCAGCAGGAACGCGTCCGAGCCGCGCACCGACTTCAGGTACCGGATGTAGATCTCGCCGTTGGCGAAGTCGAGCGCCTTGGTCGGAACCAGCTCGGTACCGAGCTCCCTGGCCACCTCCTCCGCCAGCTGGGGGTGGGCGCGTCCGGAGAAGAGCATGAGCTTCTTCTCGCCGGTCGTCTTGATCCCGGTCGTCCCGGTCACTGCACCGTCTCCTCGTTGCTGCCGCCGGCCCTGCACGGCCCTGGAACCTCCGCAAAGGACAACCGCGCACGGAAGATCTGCCCGAGACGGTTGGATGACTCCCAGGTTACGGGGCGCCGAGCAGTGCCGTCGCTCCGCCCCGGGTGCCAGGTCAGGAGGACGCGCTCCCGGCGGCGCCGTCCGCGGTACCCTCCGCGCCGGCCCCCGCCGTGCCCGCCGCCCGCGCCGCCTCCGCGGCCTGCGCCGCCGCGGTGCCCGGGCGCTTGCGCGAGACCCAGCCCTCGACGTTGCGCTGCTGCGGCCGCGTGACGCCGAGCGCGCCGGCCGGCACGTCCTGGTAGATCACCGAGCCGGCCGCGGTGTAGGCGCCGTCCCCGACCGTCACCGGGGCGACGAACATGTTGTCAGCACCGGTGCGGCAGTGGCTTCCGATGGTGGTGTGGTGCTTGTTGACGCCGTCGTAGTTGACGAAGACCGAGGCCGCGCCGATGTTGCTCTGCTCGCCGATCGTGGCGTCGCCGACATAGGTGAGGTGGGGGACCTTGGTGCCGTCGCCGATGTCCGCCTTCTTGGTCTCGACGAAGGTGCCGACCTTCGACTTGACGCCCAGTCGGGTGCCGGGGCGGAGGTAGGCGTAGGGGCCGACGGAGGCGCCGGGGCCGATCTCGGCCTCCAGCGACGTGGTGTTGCTCACGTTCGCGCCGGGGCCGACGGCGGTGTCGGTGAGCGTGCTGTTCGGGCCGACCACCGCGCCCTCGGCGAGGTGGGTCGTGCCGTGCAGCTGGGTGTTCGGGTGGATCACCGCGTCCGGCTCGAAGGTCACCGTGACGTCGAGCCAGGTGGTGGCGGGGTCGACGACGGTGACGCCGGAGCGCATGGCCGCCTCCAGCAGGCGGTCGTTGAGGATCCGCCGGGCCTCGGCGAGCTGCACCCGGTCGTTGATCCCGAGGATCTCGCGGTAGTCGGCGGCGGAGACCGCGCCGACGCCGTGGCCCTCCTCGCGCAGGATCCCCAGCGTGTCGGTCAGGTACTCCTCGCCCTGCGAGTTGTCGGTGCGGACCTTGGACAGCGCGGAGGCGAGCAGCTTGCCGTCGAAGGCGTAGACGCCGGAGTTGATCTCGCGGATCTGGCGCTGGGCCTCGGTGGCGTCCTTGTGCTCCACGATGGCCTGGACCCGGCCGTCGGCGCCGCGCAGGATCCGGCCGTAGCCGGTGGAGTCCGGGACCTCGGCGGTGAGCACGGTGGCGGCGTTGCCGTCCTCGGCGTGCGCGGCGGCGAGGTGGCGCAGGGTGGCGGCGGGCAGCAGCGGGGTGTCGCCGTAGGTGACGATCACCGTGCCCTCGACCGGGGCTCCGGCGTCGGCCAGCGCCTCCAGGGCGACCCGGACCGCGTGCCCGGTGCCGTTCTGCTCCTCCTGCACGACCACCCGGGCGGCCGGGTCGGCCTCGGCCAGATGCGCGGCGACCTTCTCGCGCATGTGGCCGACGACGACCACGAGCTCCGCGGGCTCGAGTTCGCGGGCGGCGGCGACCGTGTGGCCGACCAGACTGCGGCCGGCGATCTCGTGCAGCACCTTGGGCAGCGCGCGCGACTTCATCCGAGTGCCCTCACCCGCGGCGAGGACGATGACGGCGGCCGGAGGGTTGAGGCTCACGTGGGGTGGCTCCTCGGCGGTCTCGGGGCTTGACCTGACGGCGCCCGGGATCGCGAATCCGCACAGAGCGCGGATCCACGCGGCCGCGGATCCACACAGCCGCGGATCCGCACACGCGTCCCGAACGCGTCCACCCTATCGGCGCACTCCGGGGGACACCTCCCCCGAGGCGCCCAGGGGTGACCCGAGGGCCCCGAGGTGCGGCGGGAGGCGCCCGTGAAGCTCCGCTGCCAGGACTTGAACCTGAACTTTTCGAACCAAAATCGAACGTGCTGCCGATTACACCACAGCGGATCGCGCGCCCGGCAGCGCCGGACGGCTCGATGCGTCCCCTACTATGCCCCACCGCACACCTCCCCCGCGACGGCCCGACCGGCGTCCGCCCACCCCATGGCGACCGACAGCAGCGCACGGCCCGGCGACCGGCCCGGCCGCCGGCTCAACTTCCCTCAGCGTCAAGCAATTCGACACCACGCGGCCGCACCCGGTCCGCGACCTCACCGCACCCCCTCACGCGCCCCCAGGCACCCGTTCGCCGCTCCTTCGCGCGGACCGGCGCCAGGCCCCGCCGCGCCCCGCCGCCCTCATCCCCCGTACGGCGGATCGAACGGAATGACCGTCAAGAGGAACTCTTGTGCCGTCCGTGGGTAGATGTCCTGGAAAGGGAGCCGGTTCACGCGGCCGGGTGACGTTCATGCTCATCCCACCCGCACGGCGCGCGGGGTTCACAGGATGCGGGAACGGAACCTACGATGCCGTAAGTTACGGAAACGTAGGCGTGCGCGGTCCCAGCACTGCCCATGCCCCGGAACGTTTCCCTCACCTGCGAGGAATGCCCATGACGACACAGCCCACCGAGGTACGCACCGGCACGGCGGTGCCCGCGTCGGCCACGACCGCCCCGGATGACGCGTCGCTGCCATTGGCGACCCGTGGCGGGGAGACCAAGGGGACGGCGGAGCAGATCGCGCTCGGCCTGTTCATCACCGTGCCGTTCCTGGCCCTGATCGCCGCCATCCCGGTGGCCTGGGGCTGGGGCATCGGCTGGCACGACATCGTGCTCATGGTGGTGATGTACTTCCTCACCTGCCACGGCGTCACCATCGGCTACCACCGGCACTTCACCCACGGCTCCTTCAAGGCCAACCGCCCGCTGCGGATCGCGCTGGCCATCGCCGGCTCGATGGCCGTCGAGGGTCCGCTCGTCCGCTGGGTCGCCGACCACCGCCGCCACCACCGCTTCAGCGACCACGAGGGCGACCCGCACTCCCCCTGGAAGTACGGCGAGACGATCCCGGCCCTGATGAAGGGCCTGTGGTGGGCCCACATGGCGTGGATGTTCGACGAGGAGCAGACGCCTCAGCTCACCTACGCGCCCGACCTGGTCAAGGACCCGACGATCAGCCGGATCTCCCGTCAGTTCGCACTGTGGACCGCCGTGTCGCTGCTGCTCCCGCCGCTGGTCGGCGGCCTGTGGTCGATGTCCTGGCAGGGGGCGGTGACCGCGTTCTTCTGGGGCTCGCTGGTGCGCGTGGCGCTGCTGCACCACACCACCTGGTCGATCAACTCGATCTGCCACGCGGTCGGCAAGCGGCCGTTCCGCTCCCGCGACAAGTCCGGCAACGTGTGGTGGCTGGCGATCCTGTCCTGCGGCGAGTCCTGGCACAACCTGCACCACTCCGACCCGACCTCGGCCCGGCACGGCGTGCTGCGCGGCCAGATCGACTCCTCCGCCCGGGTGATCCGCTGGTTCGAGCAGGCCGGCTGGGCGTCGGACGTGCGCTGGCCGAGCGCCCAGCGGGTGGAGTCCCGCCGCGCGGCATGATGTCCCTGTGAGCCCCAGCAGCAGCGAGAGTGCGGAAGGACCGGACGGCTCCGCCGAGGCGGACTCCGGACCCGGACCCGGACCACGACGCGCGGGCGTCCGCGGAACGGCGGCGCCCGCGCGCGCGTCGGGCCGCCCGGCGGCCTCGGGCCGGGTGCCGGTGGGCCGCGCGTCGGCCGCCGGGCGGGCGTCGGGCGGGCGGGCCTCGGCCGGACGGGGAACGAGCGGCCGCGCGCCGGCCGGACGGGTGCGGATGTCCGGTAAGCAGCGCCGCGAGCAGCTGCTGAACATCGGCCGCGCGCTGTTCGCCGCGCGCGGCTACGAGTCCACGTCGGTGGAGGAGATCGCCGCCAAGGCCGGCGTCTCCAAGCCGGTGGTCTACGAGCACTTCGGCGGCAAGGAGGGGCTCTACGCGGTCGTCGTGGACCGCGAGATGCAGCTGCTGCTCGACATGGTCACCGGCTCGCTCACCGGCGGCCACCCGCGCGAGCTGCTTGAGGAGGCCGCGCTCGCGCTGCTCGACTACATCGAGTCCTCCACGGACGGCTTCCGGATCCTGGTCCGGGACTCCCCGGTGGCCCAGTCGACCGGCAACTTCGCCTCACTGATCAGCGACATCGCGGTGCAGGTGGAGGACATCCTGGGGCTGGAGTTCAAGTCCCGGGGGTACGACCCGCGGCTGGCCCCGATGTACGCGCAGATGCTGGTCGGAATGGTCGCCCAGACCGGCCAGTGGTGGCTGGAGGCGCGGAAGCCGAAGAAGGCCGAGGTCGCGGCCCACCTCGTCAACCTCGCCTGGAACGGCCTCGACGGCCTGGAGAAGAAGCCCCGCCTGGTCACCCGCCGCAAGGCCTGAGCGCGGCCGCGCGGCCGCGCTCCCCGGACTCCCGGCCCCGCGCGCCGCCCGGCGGACCCCACCCCTGCCGTGCGCCCCCGGCGCTGCGCCGGCCCTGCACCGGACCGAACGCCGGCCGGGTGGAACGGGGCAGGCAAGGCCGGCAGGACACGACAGGATCGGGCAGGCCCGAGCGGGACGGCCATGCGCGCGGCCGAGCACGGGGGCCATCTCCGGGGCCAAACGCGGCGACCGGGCGCGGCGGCCAGGCGCGGCGCCCTGGCGCGGGGCCACGCGCGGCAGCGGACGCGGCGTCAGGCGCAGCGCCAGGCACGGCGGCCCCACGCGCAGTGACAGGGCACGGCGACCACAGGCGGCGACCGGGCTCTGCGACCACTCGCGGCGACCGGGCGCGGCGCCAGGCACGGCTCCGGAAGGGTCAGGGCTCGGGGAGCGGTTCCAGGAACTCCAGGCGGTTGCCTACCGGGTCGTGGGCGTAGAAGCGCAGGTGGCCGGGGAGGTTGTCGTCCCAGACCACCTCGGCGCCGCGGGCCGCGATCCGCTCCGCGTAGCCGCGGATGTCCCGCACGCGCAGCCCCGGGTGCGCCTTCCGGGCGGGGGTGAACGGGTCCTCGATCCCCACATGCAGCTGCACCTCGCCGGCGGCGAACCAGACCCCGCCACGGGCGGCGAGCACCGGCGGCTTGGGCAGCTCCGTCATGCCGAGGACGTCGAGGTAGAAGGCCCGCAGCAGGTCCTCGGACCCGGGCGGCGCGGCGAGCTGGACGTGGTCGAGTGCGACGATCATGGCGTTGTCTTCCTTCTCAGCGCGCCAGCGCCTCAGCGCCTCAGCGCACGACGGCGACGGCGAAGATCCGGCGGAACGGGAGCAGCGTGCCGTGCGGGCCGGCCGGATAGGCGACGTCCAGGCGCGCCGCGTACTCGGCGAGGAACTCCTCGCGCGCCTCGGGGTCGTCGGCGAGCGCGGTGAGCACCGGGCGCAGGGCCGTGCCTTTGACCCAGTCCAGCACCGGGTGCGTCGCCGGGTCGGAGCCGGCGAGCAGGTGGAGGTAGGTGGTCTCCCAGACGTCGGCCTCGCAGCCGAGCGCGGTGAGCCGCTCCAGGTACTCCGCGGGTTCGAGGACGGCCGCGGACCGGTCCGCGCCCTCGCCGCCGAGCCGGTCACGCCAGCGCGGGGAGGTCCGCAGCTCGGCCAGGATCCGGTGGCTGGGAGCGTCGAAGTTCCCCGGGACCTGGAAGGCGAGCACGCCGCCGCTCGGCAGCGCGGCCACCCAGCGCGGGAACAGCTCCGCATGCCCGGGCACCCACTGCAGGGCCGCGTTGGACAGCACCACGTCGGTCCCGTCCTCGGGGGTGTACGCGCGGATGTCACCGAGGACGAAGTCCAACCGCTCGTCGGCGTAGCGGGCGGCGCCGGCGAGCATCTCCGCGGAGTCGTCCAGGCCGGTGATCCGGGCCTCCGGCCAGCGCCGGCGCAGCACGGCGGTGGCGTTGCCCGGCCCGCAGCCGAGGTCCACGACGCGGCGCGGCCGCTCGGCGGGGATGCGGGCGACCAGGTCGTGGAAGGGCCGGGTCCGGTGGTCGGCGTGGCGAAGGTACTGCCCGGGGTCCCAGACCGCTCCGGCCCCCCGCGGGGCTGTGGGCGTCGGCGGGTTCGCGGTCATGGCGGCACCTCCGGTAGATATCTTGACGTCAAGATAACTCTTGGCGACAGCCTGCTCCACACCTCTCTTGATGTCAAGAGGCTTCACATCGACACACCGCCGACTACACTGATCGTCATGGAGGACGAGGTCGATCGGCTGGTGGCTGCCTGGCGCCGGGAGCGCCCGGACCTCGACGTCGGCCCGCTCGAGGTGCTGAGCCGGGTCAGCCGGCTCGCTCGCCACCTCGACCGCGCCCGGCGCGCCGCCTTCGCCGAGCACGGACTCGAGCCCTGGGAGTTCGACGTCCTCACCGCGCTCCGCCGGGCCGGCGCGCCCTACCAGCTCAGCCCCGGCCAGCTGCTCACGCAAACCCTGGTCACCTCCGGCACGATGACCAACCGCATCGACCGGCTCGCCGGCAAGGGCCTGGTCCAGCGCCTGCCCGACCCTGCCGACCGGCGCGGCGTGCTGGTCCGGCTCACCCCGGCGGGCCAGGACCGCGCCGACGAGGCACTGGCCGGCCTGCTCGACCACGAGCGGCAGATCCTCTCCGAGCTCTCCCCCGCCCAGCGGGACGACCTGGCCCGGCTGCTCCGCCAACTCGTCTCGCCCTTCGACAACCTGGAGAACTGACCGCCGCGGGCCCCGTCCCGAGGTCGCTCCCGAGGCCCCGCACTCGCGTCGGCCCCCACCCCCGGCCCTCCGGCGCGCGGACACCGGCCGAACAGGCGGTTACCTGTTCGTAAGCAGCCACCACCGCAAGGGTCTTCACGATACGGCCGCGCCGCGCGCATACTCCGGGCACCACGTGTGCCGCCCTCCACCCGTCCGCGGCACCGGAACTCCAGGGGAGACACCGTGTCATTCCGGCAACTCCGCACGACCACCGCCACGGCGGCCGCCTCCGCCGCGCTCCTCGCCTGCGCCGCGCTCGCCGCCGCCTCCCCTGCCTCGGCCTCCCCTGCCTCGGCCGCGCCGAAGGCGGGCGCCGGGGCGGCCTCCGCGGGAAGCGCGCCGACCGCCGCGGCGGCTGCCGCTCAGAGCGGTGCCCAGGGGGACAACAAGGGCAACGACGTCGACTACTACGTCTCGCTCGGCGACTCGCTGGCCGCCGGCTACCAGCCCGACGTCCGCCACGACACGAACGTCTCCTACACCGACCAGCTCTACACCCGCCTCGCCGCCCAGGACCCGCGGCTCGTCCACGTCAAGCTGGGCTGCAGCGGCGAGACCACCCAGACCATGATCAACGGCGGGATCTGCCACTACACCGGCGCCTCCTCCCAACTCCAGGCCGCCGAGGAGTTCTTGAGCGCCCACCGCGGCCACGTCCGCTACGTCACCCTCGACATCGGCGCCAACGACGTGGACGGCTGCATGCCGGGCGGAGTCCTCGACCAGGCCTGCGTGGCCAAGGGGCTGGCGGAGGTCGCCTCCGACGTCCCGGTCATCGCCGGCGGACTGCGCCAGGCCGCCTCCGGCGACGCCCGGTTCGCCGGGATGAACTACTACGACCCCTTCCTCGCCGCGTGGTTGACCGGACCGAGCGGACAGGTCGCGGCGGAGCAGTCGGTCACCCTGCTCAGCGCGCTCAACGGCGAGATCGCGCAGGGCCTCGGCGCCTACGGCTGGAAGCTCGCGGACGTCGCCACGGCCTTCTCCAGCACCGACTTCACCGACCAGGCCACCGTGCCGGGCATCGGGCAGCTGCCGCTGAACGTGGCACGGATCTGCTCGTGGACCTGGGAGTGCACCCAGTACCACGACATCCACGCGACGCCGGTCGGGCACGCGGTCATCGCGGACGTCTTCGCGCGGGTCTTCGGGAAGAGCGACAGCGAGGGCGACGGGCGCGAGTGAGGATTCGCGGGCGGCGGCCGACGGTTGCTGGCGGGCGCCGCACGACAGTTGCCGGCGGCTGACGGCCTCCCGGCGGCTGACGGCCTGCCGGCGGCTGACGGCTTGCCGAGGTGCAGGCGGCATCCGAGGTGCTGACGGCCTGCCGAGGTGCAGGCGGCATCCGAGGTGCTGACGGCATGCCGGGGGTGCCGCCGTCACCCGGCCGCGCTGACGCTGCCCGGCGGGGATCCCCCGGGAGGCGCACCGCCCGAGGCTCCGCCCGCGGGCGACCCTCCGCCGGGTGTCCCGCCGCCGGCGGCCCCGCTGGGGGCAGCACCGCCCGAGGTGCCGGCGTCCGGCGCGCCGCCGCCCGGCGCGCCGCCGCTCGCCCCCGCTGATCCGGCCGTCGCGTGCTGCCCGAACTCGGCCGGACCCACGCCCGCGCGCCGAGCGAGCGCGACCGCGGCGAGAGTGGAGTGCACGCCGAGCTTCCCGAGGACGTTCTGCATGTGCGTCCGGACGGTGTGCGGGGAGAGGAAGAGACGGTCCGCGACGGCCTGCCTCCCCATCCCCGCCACCATGCAGCGCAGTACCTGCTTCTCGCGCGGGGTGAGGGTCTCGACCAGCCGCTCGCTCTCGGTCCGGTCGCGGCGGGCCGCGGTCAACTCCCGCACCACGCCGGTGAGCAGGGCCGGCGGGATGTGCGTCTCGTCCCGCAGCACCCCGCGGACCACGGCCATCAGCCGGCCGAGCGAACTCTCCTTGGCCACCCATCCGCTCGCCCCCGCCTGCAGCGCGCGCACCGCGCGGCGCGGGTCGTCCTCGCCGGCGAGCACGACGACGCGGAGGGCCGGATACGCGGCACGGATCCGCCCGGCCAGCGCGATGCCGTCGCCGGGGGCTCCGGCTCCCGTGCGCGCAGTCCGGGCCGCCGACCCGCCGGGCGCCGAGGCGCCGGGCCTGCCGGGCGCGCCGACCGGGCCGGGCTGGCCAAGCTGGCCCGGCACGCCCGTTTGCCCCGGCTGTCCCCCCTGCCCTTGCTGCCCCGATGTGCCGGGGCCGACCAGCCGCCTGCGCTGGGCGGGCACTCCCCCGCCGGCCGGCGGCGTCCGGTCGGGTGGGTGCGCCTGCGACTGCCCCTGCCCCGTCGCCTGCGCCGGCAGCCGGGCGGTCTGCGTGTGCGCGGACGCGGGCTGCTGCTGCAAAGGCAGGACGGGACGCGTGCGCTGGCGCGGCAGTCCGGCGACGCCGCCGCCCCCCGGCGACGGCGCGGCCTCCCCAGCACCGGCGCCAGCACCGGCACCGGCACCCCTCCCGCCGCTCCCGCCCTCCGCGGACGACCCGGACCCAACCGGCTGACCGCCCGCACCACCGCCCGGCGGTACGGCCGGCACGCCCCCGGGCGTCCCCGTCCCCGCGGGCCCCGGCACGGCACCCGGCCCGGCGGGTGGCGGCGTCGTGCCCAGATCCGCGTCCACCAGCATCACCTGGTAGGGGCGTCCCTCGGCGACGGCACGGTCCAGCGCGCGTTCGGCGGCCGGGGCCGTGCCGACCGCGGACACGTCGACGTCCGGTTCGGCGGCCAGCGTCGTGGCCAGAGCCTCGGCGAAGATCCGGTGGCCGTCGACGACCAGCACACGAATACGCCCCACGTCATCCCCCCCACGATCGACGGCCGAGCGCATCGGTCCGACCACGGTGACCCCCACACAGCACCGGCCCCCACCGGCGCAGGCACTCAGCGTACGTTCGGAAGCACCCACTTGACGATGTTTCAGCCCGAAACCGGCCGAGCGCACGCGCCCGTCCCGCACGCCCTTCCGCACACCCCTCACGCCCCCGAAGCGGCCCGGCGGGAGGACCCTCGGGAACGCCCGGCGCACCGGCTACGCCACGTGGCTACCCGTCTCCGAGCGGCATATGCGCATCCGGATCCGCGCACGGCCGCGCATTCGCGACGGCGCGGGGCTCGTGTCGGGAGACGGCCCCGAGCCGCCGGGGGCTCAAGGAGCGTTCCCGTCCGCCGGAGCGCTCAGGCGGAGTGGGGGGCGGGCGAGAGGCGGTGGGCGCCCGGGGAAGGCAGGGCGCGGAAGACCGGGGGACGTGGCCGCCCGACCGCGGCGAAGGCTTCGGCGACGGCCGAGGACACCCGTTCGGCGGAATCCGCGTCCGCCAGAACGACCACGGAGCCGCCGAAACCGCCGCCGGTCTGACGGGCGCCGAGCGCCCCCGCCGCCAGCGCCGCCTCCACCACCGCGTCGGACTCCGGGCAGGAGATCCGGTAGTCGTCGCGGAGCGAGGCGTGCCCGGCCGTCAGGATCGGGCCGAGCGCACGGACGTCACCGGCCCGCAGCAGGGCCACCGCGCGCTCCACGCGCTCGTCGTCCGTGACCACGTGCCGCACCAGCCGCCGCAGGTCCTGGGTCTGCCCCTCTTCTGCGGCCGGCAGTTCGGCCAGCGCCCGGTCCAGCTCCCCGTAGGGCAGGTCGCGCAGGGCGGGGACGCCGAGCAGCCCGGCGGCGTGCTCGCAGCCCGCACGCCGGACGGCGTACTCGTTGTCGCCGTGGGTGTGCTTGACCTGCGTGTCCACCACGAGCAGCGTCAGGCCCGCGGCGGCCAGGTCGAGCGGGATCCGGCGGCTCGTCGTCAGATCGTCGGTCTCCCCGCGCAGCACCGCCCGGCAGTCCAGGAAGAGCGCCGTCCCCTCGGAGCAGCACATCGACGACATCTGGTCGAGCACGCCGCACGGGACGCCGACGAACCGGTTTTCCGCGCGCTGCGCGAGCAGCGCCGACTCGGGGGCCGGCAGGCCCAGTCCGTAGAGGTCGTCGCAGGCCACGGCCACCGCACACTCGATCGCGGCGGAGGAGGACAACCCGGCGCCGGTCGGCACGTCGCTGTCCAGGTGGATGTCGAGGCCTCCGGCGCCGACCGCGTCGTGGCCGGCCTCGCGCAGCGCCCAGACCACGCCGGCGAGGTAGCCGGCCCAGCCGGGGACCCGTCCCGGCGCCAGCTCGTCGACGGGGACCTGTATCAGGCGGGTGGACCTTCCCGCGGCGGCGTCCGGGTTCCCGCCCACCGCGTCCGCCTGGGCGCCGTGGATGCGCAGCAGGCCGTCCTCCCGGCGGGCGACCGCGACCCGCGCCGCGTAGGGCAGGGCGATCGGCAGGCAGAAGCCCTCGTTGTAGTCGGTGTGCTCGCCGATCAGGTTGACCCGGCCGGGGGCCTGCCACACTCCCTCGGGCGCGCCGCCGAAGACGGCCGCGAAGTCCTCCGCCACGCGCGCGGCGATCGCGGCGTCGCCCGGCCGCTCCTGCTCGGGCTGCCGCTCCTGCACCTGCTCCCGCTCCTGTACCTGCTCCCGCTCCCGCTCCGTTTCCCGCTCCTGGGGCCGAGCCGCGCCGGCCACGCTCCGCGCCCTCCGCGTGCTCCGCGTGCTCCTCGGGGTCGGCGCGCCCGTCGCGCTCATCGCGCGTCCCGATCGGCTGCGGCACCGCCGGCCTTCGCGCCCCGCACGGCGCGGGTGAACTCCCAGGCGTCGGCGACGATCCGGTCCAGCTCGGAGCGGGTGGGCGTCCAGCCGAGCAGGTCGTGCGCGCGAGCCGCCGAGGCGACCAGCACGGCCGGGTCGCCGGGCCGGCGCGCCGCGATCCGCTGCGGCACCTCCAGGCCGGTCACCCGGTGGACGCTCTCGATGACCTCGCGCACCGAGAAGCCGGAGGCGGAGCCGAGGTTGCAGACCAGGTGCTCCCCCGGCACCGCCTTCTCCAGCGCGCTCAGGTGCGCGTCCGCGAGGTCGGCGACGTGGATGTAGTCGCGGATGCAGGTGCCGTCCGGCGTCGGGTAGTCGTCGCCGTAGAGGTCGATGTGCGCGCGGTGACCCAGGGCGGTACGCAGGACGAGCGGGATCAGGTGGGACTCCGGGTCGTGTCGCTCCCCGTACCGCCCGTACGCGCCGCCGACGTTGAAGTACCGCAGGGAGGCGGCCGCGAGGCCGTGCGCGGCGCACTCGCCCGCGATCATGTGGTCGACCGCCAGTTTCGAGGCGCCGTAGGGGCTCGTGGGGGCCGTCCGCGCGCTCTCCGGGATCGGCGCGCGCTCCGGCTCCCCGTAGACGGCGGCGGTGGAGGAGAACACCAGCCGTCGGACGCCCGTCTTCCGCATCGCCGCCAGCAGTTCGATGCTGCCGCCGACGTTGTTGCGCCAGTACTTCTCGGGGTCGGCGACCGACTCGGCGACCTGCGAGTGGGCAGCCAGGTGCACCACGCCGTCGAAGGAGGGGTCCAGGTACTGCGCGGCGTCCTGGACCCGCCCGCGCACGAACTCGGCGCCGTCCGGAACCGCCTCGCGGAAGCCGGTGGAGAGGTCGTCCAGCACCACGACCTCGTGCCCGCTCTCCAGCAGGCGCGCGCCCACCACACTGCCGACGTAGCCGGCACCCCCGGTGACCAGGTACTTCACTGACCGACCTCCCGCAGCAGCTGCGCCGCCCGCTCGGGCGACACGTCGTTGATGAAGACGTCCATGCCGGACTCGGAGCCGGCCAGATACTTCAACTTGCCCAACGTACGCCGGATGGTGAACAGCTCCAGGTGCAACGCCAGTTCCTCCCCACCGGTGACGGGCGCCTGGTGCCAGGCGGCGATGTAGGGGGTGGGCGGGGCGTCGGGGCCGAAGATCCGGTCGAAGCGGCGCAGCAGGTCGAGGTAGACGCGGGGGAACTCGGCGCGCTCGGCGTCATCGAGCGCGGTCAGGTCGCGTACGCGGCGGTTGGGGTAGAGGTGCACCTCGTAGGGCCAGTGCGCGGCGAAGGGGACGAAGGCCGTCCAGTGCTCGCTGGCGATCACCACGCGTTCCGGGGAGGCGAGTTCGGCGGCGAGCAGGTCCTCGGCGAGGTTGCGGCCGGTGCGGCGGCGGTGCGCGGCGGCGGCGGCGATCATCCGCTCGGTGCGGGGGGTGGTGAACGGGTAGGCGTAGATCTGGCCGTGTGGGTGGCCGAGGGTCACGCCGATCTCGGCGCCGCGGTTCTCGAAGCAGAAGACCTGGCGGACGCCGGGGAGGGCGGAGAGCTCGGCGGTCCGGTCGGTCCACGCCTCCAGGACCAGGGCTGCCTGGTCCTCGCTGAGGCTCGCGAAGGACGCGGAGTGGTCGGAGGTGAAGCAGACCACCTCGCAGCGGCCGGCACCGGGGCGCGCGGTCCACGCGAGGAGCGCGTCGGCGTCGGTCATGCGCGGGTGCGGGGGCGGGGGCGGCGTCTGGTGCATGTGCGCGCTCACATTCGCGCTCGCGTCGGCGCCCGCGGTGGTGCCCGCGCTCGCGTCGGCGCTTGTGCTCGCGTCGGCGCTTGTGCTCGCGTCGGTGCTCGTGCTCGCGTTGGTGAGGGACGGGAAGCGGTTCTCGAAGACCGCGACCTCGTAGTCGCTCGCCGGGATCTCGCTGTGCCGGCCCTCGCGGGAGGGGCAGAGCGGGCACTCGTCGGCCGGCGGGTGGTAGGTCCGGCCCTGGCGGTGCGAGGCGACGACCACCCACTCGTCGCGCACGACGTCGTAGCGGATCTCGGAGGCGGTGGCGGTGGGTTCGAGTGGCCGCTCGTCCACGGCGTCACGAACGCTGTCGTCCCGCGAGTCGTAATAGATCAACTCGCGGCCGTCGGCCAGGCGCGTGCTGGTCTTCTTCACTGCCCTGCTACCCCTCTCGACACCCCGGCACATTTTCAAACACAACCACTCACTGGTCAACAGCCCAGGCCGGGACATCCCTCCTCGTAAGACAGCGGCGAAGAACGCGCGCAGCGGAACCGCCTGCGGAGTACCGGCGATGTCCGCAAATGTGCGAACGAAACCCGCCCGCCTCGCACACGCCACGAACGCGGGTCACACGAGGTGGAGCCGGAGCGCGTGGAGGCACACGCGGAGGATCCGCCGTGGCGCGCGAGGCACACGCGGAGGATCCGCCGGCGCACGGCGGGGGTGCGCGGGCACGCGCGGAGATCCGCAGGCACGCGCGGAGAGTCCCCGCGCCCGCGCGAGGATGCCGCGAACACACGCCGGTGCGCGCGCCCTCAGGAGAGGGCGGCCGACTGGGCGTCCGCGCCCCCGGCGCGATCCAGCAACCCGGTGCGCGCCGCCACGGCGGCCGCCTCCAGCCGGGTCCGCGCGCCCAGCTTCATCAGCACCCGCTGTACGTGCGTGCGCGCGGTGCTCGGCGCGATACCCATCCCGGCGGCGATCCCCCGGGTGTCCTCGCCCTCGGCTATCCGCATCAGGACCTCGACCTCGCGCGGCGTCAGCATCCGCAGCAGGCGCAGCGCCTCGTCGTCCGGCTCGGGCACGGGTTGCAGCAGGTACTCGAAGGCCGCCTGCAGCAACTCCGGCCAGACCGCGGCCTCGCCGGCCCGCACCCGGTTCAGCGCGCGCTCGACCACTTCTATCCGCTCGTCGCTGCGCACATAGCCGGAGGCGCCCGCGCCGAAGGCGGCCGCCACCCCCTTCAGGTCACTGACCGGCCCCATCACCACGATCGGCACCTCGGGCCGTTCCGTGCGGATCCGCCGCAGCACCTGGCAGGCACCCGGCTCACCCGGGTGCGCCACACCGAGCAGGCACACCTCAGGACGCCGGTTGACCACCAGATCCGCCGCCACCGCGACCGGGGTGCCGACCGCGAGCACGCGGTGCCCCCTCAGTTGCAGCGCTGCGGCCAGCGCCTCGGCGAGCAGGCGATGGTCGTCCACGACAACCAGACGTACGCCCACGATGTCTCCCCCTCACAGTCCCCCCACGGTGAGCAGCGCCCCTCCGGCGGACCCTCCCGCCGTTCCCCGGACCATCCCCACCCGGCCGCCGCGCGCACCGAGGCGCACGCCGGGGCAGATGCCCGAACAGAGCTGACGACCTATCAGAACCCAGTTCGTACCCAAAGCGCCATGCTTCGCGAGGGTCCGACCGTCGCGGGCCGCCGGAGCGAATCAGTCGCAAACCGGGAGCAACCGGGGGTGATACGCACAGAAGGCCCCCCGCCGAAGCGGAAGGCCTTCCATCGGAGCCCCAATACGGAATCGAACCGTAGACCTTCTCCTTACCATGGAGACGCTCTGCCGACTGAGCTATTGGGGCACGGCTTGCACCTGTTCCACGTGGTGAGCGTGGGGCGCCTGCTGCGGTGAGAACTTTACCCGCTCCCGCCCCCGAACCGGAAATCGCGCCACCACCCCCGTTCGCGCCCCCGCGCCCTCCCTCCCACGCGAGCCCCCGGCCTGGAGCCCCGCCTCCTCACCCCACCTCAACGGCCCCGACCCCCGGCTGATGGATCCCGGCGAGCGCTGCTCGCAGCTGCTGCGGCCGCCGGGTGGCCACCACCCAGGTCGAGGATCGCTCGCCCTCCTGCGACTGCCCCGCAACGAACGCCCGAACCGACCGCAACTCCGGTACGTCCGCGACGCTCGGGTCCACCTCAACCACCAGGGCCGCCTTGGACACAGGCGAAGTGAGCATCCCCAGCGTGTAGCGGGACGCATATCGATTGCTCATCCGCACATGCTGCCGCTGCAACCCGAACCCTTCGAAGTAGAGCCGGCGAACCTCCTCCCGTGTTTCGACCACGCGGACGGCCCGAACGCCTCCCCAGGGGCAAAAGAAGAGCTCATGCCCCTGCCAGGCCGGCTTCACTGGACGGCGCCGCCTTGTCGTAGCACGACCGGATCGGCGGAGTGCACCTGCGCTCACTCCCGCGGAGTCGACACAGATCCCGACGGCCGAGTACTGGAAGTACATATAACCCAGCGAAACAGACGCCAGCCGCCAGCTGCCCGGCCAGGCGAAAGCCAGGATGCCCAGCAGGCACAGCAGTTCCACCCAACCGGCGCTCAGAGCGCCGGTCACCCCGAGCAGGATCGCCGACAGGCACCACAACGGCGCAATCAGGCCGCAGAGCACCAAGGGCCACGCGCACGCAGACCTGGCTTCTTCATACCGGCGTGCCGGATCGGTCGGAGCTGGCGTTCCAGGACCCGACATATGTGTTGTCACGGCTGCCACCCTTCCACCGCAGCACGGATGGCTGCCGCCAACTCGGCGGCGGGACACGCCGAGACGTGCGTTTTTTCGCCACCCTGGCGTACGAGTTCTACGGACAGAGTGTCAGCGGCCGCGCGAGTCCCGGACCCGTGCGCGAGGAAGCGCTCCCTGGTCAGCGTCCCTTCGCCGGGAGATCTGAATACGTCGATCCAGCGCGGAGAAGTGCCTCCGGGCAGGCCGCCGGAAGTTGGGCGAGCCGGAAGCGCCAACCAAGAAGCCAGCGCCCGTGATGCCTTCGCTGTCGAGACGAGGGCATACCGGCGCACCCTTCCAAGAACGGGGAGCAGGTGATCGGTCATCTGCTCCATGACCATCAGACCCATCGGGCGCCCTTCTTCGGCGATCCCGAACGCCTTGAGCGGATATCCAGCGTGTGTACCACTGCCGCCACCCAGCACAAGGCATGCGGGCTTGGATCTCGCCGCCAGAATGAATGCAGTGCTGGGCGCAACTCTGCTCTGGGTGCCAGATTCAGGGTCGAGAAGCCCGCGCTCGGCGAGGAAGCCGAAGGCAACCTTCGTGAGAGCCGCTTGTCCGGATGCCCCCAACCCAATCCACCAGTTCCAGGTGTCCGCCTCGACGATCGCGTGGCCGGCGAGACCGAGCGCACAGATTTCGCCATCCGTCAGCTCAGGCAACTCGATACTGCCGGACCTTCGCACCTGAGCCACCAGCTGCTCTGCACGCTGGACATCATCAGCGCGCGCATCGGACCTGGCGTCGAACTCGGAGTCAATGACAGCCCTCACAGCCCCAACCAATGCCCGACTTCGCGGGCCGTCGACGCCACTCCGCCCGCGATCCCTTTGGCCTCGCCCACGACTGCATGCCCCACGGCGTTACACACGTTCCGGAAGGGCTTCCAATGGTGGTAGAGATAATCTCCACCCAGGTAGACCCCGGTGCCGATCATGGCCGCTTCTCCGATCCCCGGAATCTCTCCCAGCGCAAGGTCGGCAGCGACCAGTCCTGCATTGAGGCCAGCAGCTCCTCGATCGACGCCCCCCATGACTCCCGAGTCCTCAGGCTTGACGAGCGTCCCTACATCGCCGACGAATGCCGTCGCTCCCGACAACTTTCCCATGCCCTTCAGATATGGAACCGCTCCTCGGAGAATCCTGGTCTCGTCCCTCCAGCCGGAGGTGAAACCTTCGAGCGCATCAGCCTTCCGCGCATACCGCGCCCACGCGGAGTTCAACTCCTCGTCCGACGCAAGGCCCCGGTCGTGCTCTAGAGCCGAACGGGCGACCTCTTGGTCGAACCACTGCTTCTGCAACCCGGCGACCTGCTCCTCCCAGGCGCCGATTGCCTTGTCCGCGCCTTCCCCCTTCTCGATCAACTTGTCCAGGGCCACGTCCGCCGCTGCGGCGTCCCAGGGGGCTTTGATTTTTTCGATCCAGGCGCGGGTGGGCTCCGTGGCCTCCCACTGCCGGGTGAGTTCCTCGATCGCCGCTTCGATCGCGGACTGGGACTGCTCTGCGACGTCCTGCAAGGACGCCGTGGCCTGCGCGGCGTCGCCCTTCGCCTTGGCCACATGTGACGCCGCGTCGGGCGCGCCGCCCGACACCGCCGCGTGGGCGGACGCCCGCGCGGCGCCGACCTGCTGCTGCGCCGAGTGCAGCGCATGCGCGTAAGTCCGCACATGCGTCGCGATCGTCGACAGCGGCTGGTGCATCCCCGCGATTCCGCTGCCCGCGCCGTGTGCGAAGGCGGAGTAGCGCTCGGACGCCTCCCCCTCCCAGCGGGCACGGGAGCGCACCTCGGTCGTCATCCTGCCCGTGTCGTGGCCGAGACCGAACACGGCCTCGGCGTGCCTGTCGAGTCGGTCGGCGAGGCTCAGCAGAGCCCCGGGGTCGCCGGACGGCGCGTCGAACCCGCCGCCGATCAGCCCGACCGGATCCACCATCATCACGGTCTCTCCGTGCGGTGAAGTGCGGTGCGGCGGCGACGCAGAAGTGACGCGCCCGCCCGCACCGCACGATGGCTGTCGGATTACTTCCACACCGCGCACACCGCGCTGCCGAGCCGGGACAGCTCGGCAGCATGCTTGGCGTCGGTCTCGGCATACGCGGTGGCGCTCGCGGACAAGCCGTCACCGATGTGCTGCAGCACGGCTCCCGCGCCGAGCATCGAACTGCTCGCCGCGTCGGTCGCACGGCCGAGCGCCGCGGCCATGCCGGCATGCCCCGCCGCACCGGCCATGCCGGCGAGCGTCTGCGACAACTGCTCGGACAGCGACCTGGCCGTCCCGACCAATCCGTGTACCTGTCCCGCCCCGGCCGTCAGCTCGGCCGGGCTCGCGCTGAAGTGCTCTCCTGCCATCCGGCACGTCTCCCCGTAGTACTGCGAAGGGTGGGGCGTGACCGGGGGCGGTATCGGAAGGAGTACTCAGACCCCGTCACGCGGAGGCTGGTAACCCGTACCTGCGCCGGAGGACGGCGGACCGGCCTGCGGGTTCTGCCCGTAGGGGGCCTGGTACGGGTTCTGCGATATGCCGCCGGGCATCGACGCGGGGGGCTGGTAGGGCTGCTGCCCGGGCTGGGGGAAGGGCTGCGCGCCGTAGGGCACGGCCGACGGCCCGGCGCTCGCAGTGCGCCTGCGGCGGCCGGCCAGGAGCACGCCGCCGACGATCGCGCCGATGACGACGACCGCCCCAACGCCCACGCCAATCCACAGGCCTGTGGACGAACTACCGGAAGAGGCCCCACTCGCAGCCACCGGCGAGGAGTCCGTCGACGGCGCGGCCGACGCGCTCGACGGCGCCGCGGAGGCGGAGGCCGACGCGGGGATCAGGGGGTTCACGTCGGCGGGCCCCGGGTTCCCGGGGTTGGTCAGCGCGATCCGGGGCCGGACCGCACCGTAACCCACGTAGTCGTCCCGCTTGCCCGGGGTAGAGGAACCGGCAGTGTTCAGCAGAACGCGCATCACTTGGTCAGCCGTCCAATCCCGGTGTGCGGCCCAAACCAATGCCGCAGCACCGGAGACGATGGCAGACGCCTCAGACGTGCCATCCCCTTTGCAGTAGGTCGAGGACGACACGCAGGCGGTAGCGATATCGACGCCCGGAGCCGAGACAGCGACCCATGGCCCGTGCTCGGAAAATGCCGCAGGCTTGCCCTGCTTGTCGACGGCCGCGACACCCAGCACTCCCGGCAGCGCCGCTGGGTAGTCGGCAGGGTTTCCCTTCTCCGCGTCGTTTCCCACCGCAGCTACCAGCAGCACTCCCTTGGATTGGGCATACTGCACGGCTTGGGTCAGCTCAGCGCTTGGATCCAATTCGGTACCGAGCGACATGTTGGCGATCTGCGCCCCATGGTCAGCCGCATATCGAATTGCCTGCGCAAGTTGATGTTGAAAAACCGTGTCCTGAGTAGCCGCATTACTGCCGAAGGATCCGTCGTTCACCCTCAGCGGGAGAATCTTCGCCCCAGGGGCAAGGCCCATGGCCCCCTGGCCATGGAGCCCCTTGCCAGTGGCGGCGATGAGAGACGCCATGGACGTCCCATGGTCCACCCCCGGCACCTCGGTCCATGGTCCCCCCTGCAGACCGGTGAAGTCCTTACCAGTCAGGACCTGACCGCGTAGGTCCGGATGATTGCCGTTCACCCCGTCGTCGATGACGGCGACCGTGATGCCCTTCCCTGTGGACGTCCTCCACATGTTCTGGGCCTGCATCGCCGTCAGGAACCACTCTTGAGCGCGGACCGATGTAACCGCAGAGGCCGGCGTGGCCGAGACGCCGATCGCAGCACACGTGGCCAGCGCCACGGCGGCACCCGCCAGTCCGCGCCGTCGGGTTCCGGCCACTGCCTTGAGGCCTCGCAGCATCGATCGCTCGCTCTCTTCGTTCTGCCGCAGCTTCGACTTCGGCTCAGTCGATCACAGACGGGTTCGACTCGGGAAGAAGGGACGTCCAGGTCTCCTCGTCCTCGACCAGGTAGTCGGCGCGGCTGCCACGGTTCCCTCCGCGGCCTCCGCGCGCGCCCCCTGCGCCGCCCATGCCCATCCCCATGCCCGGCGAGCCACCGGAGCGTCCGGACGCCTCCTCGGCCGAGACACCGGCCTGAGCGCTTGCGGCCTCCTCGGGTGAACCGTACCCACCCGAACCTCCGAACCCGGAGCCACCCGCGGTGCCACCGATGCCGCTGCGCGCCACGCCACCAAGGCCGCGACCGCCGAGCGAGCCGAGGCCCGCCGTTCCGCCCTCGCCCTCGCCCATACCGACGACCTGGCCGCCGTAGCCGCCCTTGGCGGAGCGCCCGGCGACCCCGCCGATCACGCCGCCGTCTGCCTCAGCCGCTCCACCAGCGACACCGCCGACCGCGGACCCGCCGCCGAGCCGGACGCCGGTCCCAGCGACCACGCCGCCGGCACCACCAGCGGAGCCGCTCGACCCGAAGATTCCAAGGCCGCCGCCGACAACGCCACCCAGACCGCCGGATCCTCCACCTGAGCCACTCGTGCTGCCACCGGCATTCGGGGAAGCGGCCCCCGTCTGGACCGGGGCAAGCGCTGCGCCATCCAGACCCGTGCTGACCGTGCCGCCGGTCTTGACGCTACGAACACTGGCAAAGCCGCCGCCTGACCCGCTCCCGGAGCCCGACGAACCGCCGCTGCCCGAGCCCACTCCGGCGGTGCCTGCGTAGCCGCCCCCGCCGGTGGTTGAACCGCCCCCACCACCAGATCCACCAACATTCAGGGTGGTCGACGTCTCGCCGGAGTTCTTGGGCCGCGGCGGCATCAGCGCCTGCGGCGTCGGCGGGAAAGCCGGGGGAGTCGCCGAGGTCAAGGTTGACGTGGAGGTCTCGTACGCGGAGCCGACGCGCTCCATCGCCGCGATGGCCTCCTGGTGTGCGGAGTCCACGTGGGCCTGGGCCGCGATGGCCTGCGAAGGCGTGATCACGCCGTTGGGCGTGACCGCGTTGGGCAGGACGGTGGCAACCCCGGGCTTGGGCGGAGTGAAGCCCGTGTGCGCCTTGTACTGCTCGACGGTCGTGATCTGCTGGGTGGGCACGGCCGGCATGGAACTCGCCGCGGTGCTCAGCTCCGTACCGGCAGAGCTCACCGCCGTCCCGGCGATGGACGCGTAGGTACTCAGGTCGTCCGTCGCCTGCACCACCTGCCGCGCCCAGGACTTGAACGAGTCGCCTGCGTCGCTCTCCCAGTCCAGGGTCCGGATGTGGCCGTTGAGCTGGTTCGAGAGATCGGCTATGTGCGAGCCGGCAGCGTTCAGCTGGTCGGCGATCGCGTTCACGGCGCTGGCGTTCGCGCCGTCGAGCATGTCCTTCAGTCGCTGGTGGCTGAGCTTCTCGAAATCCGACTTGCAGGGCATCTCGCTGCCGCCGTCATCGGGTCGCATCGCGTGGTATCCCCCTTCCAGACCTGGTGAGCTGTCAGAACGTGCTGGTGGACGGCGAGGACGACGGCGTCGAGCCCGAGCCGCCCTGGGCCTGTTGCTGCTGCTTCTGCGCGACCTGGTACGCGCTGTCCGTCTGGTCCCGGATCTTCCACAGGGCTGCTACCTGGTCGGATTCCACGTTCTGGTAGCCACGCTGGGTGATCTCGATGGTGAGGATCATCGCCTCTATCTGGTTGCTCAGGGTCTGCGAGAGCTCCTGCAGCTTGCTGTGCACCGTGGTGTACGCAGCGTGGAGATCGTTCGCCTCCGCGAAGCCGTTGCCGAGATGCTGCGCGACCAGCTGCTGGTCCGAGATGTTCCGGGGCGAAGCCGGCGAGGTCTCGAGCTCCTTCAGCAGGGCGTCGACCTTCGTCCGGAACTGCTTCAGCGTCTCCGTCTCGACCTTCAGCTTTTTCGTGTCCGCAGCGGTCATCACGATCGGGGCGCTGCCCCCACCATCCCCGGCGATCAACATGACGTCCGCCTCCCCCGCGCCTGCGCGCATCCGCCTTGTCCCAACGACGTCAATCTCGATGCTATCGCTTGGAGAGGACACCACGGGAGGTGATGGGCCTCTGAACGGCCGAGAGCACACGAAAGGGGACGCGACTTCCGAGCACTTGACGTCATCCCAGCTCAGGGCCGGGATTTGCCGTGCTGGGCGGGCTCTGGGGCGTCAAGAGAGCGCCATGGACGTCCGATGGAGGGTGATGCAACGATCTGGACACGAATCCGGCGGTACAGTCAGCGAACTGATGGCCCGTCAGCTAAGCGCTCAGCCCTGAACCTGCTCCGCCAGCTCCAGCCAGGCCATCTCCAGCTCCTCGCGCTCCTCGCGGATGCTGCGAAGCTGCGTGTCCAGCTCGGCGACCTTGGCGAAGTCCGTCGAGTTCTCGGCGAGTTGGACGTGCAGCTTGGACTCGCGCTCTTCGAGCTTCGACAACTGCCGCTCGACGCGCTGGAGTTCCTTCTTGGCCGCACGCTGGTCGCCGGCCGGCTTCGGCTTCTCGGCTGCCGCCTGGGCCCCGGACGCGGGGGCACGGCCGGCAGCGGCTCCCGCCCCGGTCCCCGCGCCCGAACCCTCCGCCATCCGCCGGCGGCGTTCGAGGTACTCGTCGATCCCGCCGGGCAGCATCCGCAGCCGGCCGTCGCCGAGCAGCGCCTGCACGATGTCGGTGGTCCGCTCGATGAAGTACCGGTCGTGCGAGACCACGATCATCGACCCGGGCCACCCGTCGAGCAGATCCTCCAGCTGCGCCAGGGTCTCGATGTCGAGGTCGTTGGTCGGCTCGTCGAGGAACAGCACGTTCGGCTCGTCCATCAGCAGCCGCAGCAGCTGCAGCCGGCGCCGCTCGCCGCCCGAGAGGTCGCCGACCGGCGTCCACTGCTTCTCGCGGCCGAAGCCGAAGGTCTCGCAGAGCTGCGAGGCGCTCATCTCGCGCCCCTTGCCGAGGTCCACCCGCGCGCGCACCCGCTCGACGGCCTCCAGCACCCGCCAGGAGGGGTCGAGTTCGGCGACCTCCTGCGAGAGGTAGGCCAGCCGGACCGTGCGGCCGACCTTGATCACACCCGCGGGCGGCTGCACCTCTCCCTCGCTGCGCCAGGCCTCGGCCATCGCCCGCATGAGCGAGGTCTTCCCCGCGCCGTTGACACCGACCAGGCCGATCCGGTCACCCGGCCCGAGCTGCCAGGTCAGGCGCTCCAGCAGGGTCTTCTCGCCGCCCTTGATCGTCACGTCCTCGAGGTCGAAGACGGTCTTGCCGAGCCGGGAGTTGGCGAAGCCCATCAGCTCGACCCGGTCGCGCGGCGGCGGGACGTCGGCGATCAGCTCGTTCGCGGCCTCGATCCGGAAGCGCGGCTTGGAGGTCCGGGCCGGAGCGCCGCGGCGCAGCCAGGCCAGCTCCTTGCGCATCAGGTTCTGCCGCTTGACCTCCTCGGTCGCGGCGCGGCGCTCCCGCTCGGCGCGCGCGAAGACGTAGTCCGAGTAGCCGCCCTCGTATTCGTGGACGGCGCCGGACTGGACGTCCCACATCCGGGTGCAGACCTGGTCCAGGAACCAGCGGTCGTGGGTGACGACCACCAGCGCGGAGCGGCGCACGCGCAGGTGGCCGGCGAGCCAGGAGATGCCCTCGACGTCGAGGTGGTTGGTGGGCTCGTCCAGCACGATCAGGTCGTGCTCGCCGATGAGCAGCTTGGCGAGCGCGATGCGGCGGCGTTCGCCACCGCTGAGCGGTCCGATGACGGTGTCCAGGCCCTGGGCGAAGCCGGGCAGGTCGAGTCCGCCGAACAGGCCGGTGAGGACGTCGCGGATGCGGGCGTCGCCGGCCCACTCGTGGTCGGCCCGGTCGCCGACGACCTCGTGCCGGACGGTGGCGGCGGGGTCGAGCGAGTCGCCCTGGCTCAGCAGGCCCATGCGCAGGCCGCCGACGTGGTTGACCCGGCCGGTGTCCGGGTCCTCGGCCTTGGCGAGGATGCGGACCAGGGTGGTCTTGCCGTCGCCGTTGCGGCCGACGACGCCGATCCGGTCCCCCTCGCTCACGCCGACGGTGACCCCGTCGAGCACGGCACGGGTGCCGTAGACCTTGCTGACGGACTCGACTGTCGCGAGGTTCACGGCCACTGGCGCTGTTCTCCTGGCTGAGCTGGGGGGCTGGAGGGCGGACGAGCTGTGAGGCTGACGGGCTGGGCCCGGGGCTGATGCGCCCCTCCAGCCTAGTCGGCCGACGGAGGGACCCCGTCCGCGCGCCGGACACCCCCGGCCGAGCCCGGCACGACGCCCGGCCACGACACCCGGTACGACACCGGCCACGGCCGATCCCGAGACCTGCCGCGGCCGGTCACGGCGCCGGTCCGCGCGCGACGCGAGCGCCACGTGCCCGGCTCAGTCGCCCACGACCGTGGCTCCCGGCACGGGACCCACCGCGCGCCGGACCGCGCGGCACACGCCGGAGCCGCGCAGCGCCGAGGCGACGGCCTCCGCCGCCTCCTCGTCCTTGGCGAGGAACGCGCAGGTCGGGCCGGATCCGGAGACCAGGGAGCCGAGCGCCCCCGCCTCCGCCCCGGCGCGCAGCGTCTCGGCGAGCGCCGGGCGCAGGGAGAGCGCCGCCGGCTGGAGGTCGTTGGATCCGGCGAGGGCGCTGCCGAGCGCGGCGGCGTCGCCGTCCCGCAGGGCGCCCAGCAGTTCGGCGGACGGCTCGGGCACGGGCACCGCGTCCGCGCTGGAGCCGCCGGGCAGGTCGGCCTCGCGCAGCCGGTCGCACTCGCCGTAGACGGCGGGGGTGGACAGGCCGCCGTCGGCGACGGCGAAGACCCAGTGGTAGGAGCCGCGCGTCTCGACCGGGGTGAGCAGTTCGCCGCGGCCGCGGCCCAGGGCGACCCCGCCGACCAGGCCGAACGGCACGTCGCTGCCCAGTTCCCCGGCGAGGCCGAGGAGTTCGGCGCGGTCGGCGCCGGTGCCCCACAGCGCGTCGCAGCCGACCAGGGCCGCGGCGGCGTCGGCGCTGCCGCCGGCCATGCCGCCGGCCACCGGGATGTCCTTGGCGATGTGGACGTGGACGTGCGGGTCGAGGCCGTAGCGCTGGGCGAGCAGGGCGGCGGCCTTGGCCGCCAGGTTGCTGCGGTCGGCGGGGACCTGGTGGGCGTCCGCCCCGGAGACGGTGATCCGCAGGGTGTCCGCGCGGGTGACGGTGACCTCGTCGTAGAGGCCGACGGCGAAGAAGACGGTGGCCAGCGAGTGGAAGCCGTCGTCACGCCGCCCGCCGACCGCGAGCTGGACGTTCACCTTCGCGGGCACCCGGACGGTGACGGAACTCGGCATGGTCGGCTCTCCTGGCGGGTCGGGCTCGGATCGGGCGGCGGAACTCGGGTCGGGGTCTCGGATCGGGGTCTCGGATCGGGGGCGGGCGGGACTCGGACGGGCACGCCGACGGCTGGAGTCGGTTCCAGCGGCGGCCGGACTCGCACAAGCGCCACTCGCCCGGGCGCGGACCGACCGGTCGGGCCGTTCCCCGCGCAGCCGGCGCCGTCGTTCAACGGCGCCGACCGGGGATCATAGTGCGGCGGCCGCGGGCTTCGGCCGGTGCTCGGCGAGTGCGGCGAACTGCTCGACGGTCAGGGCCTCGCCGCGGAGGCGGTGGTCGATGCCCGCGGCGGCGAGCGCCTGCTCCGCGGCGGCGGCGGATCCGGCCCAGCCGGCGAGCGCGGCCCGCAGCGTCTTGCGGCGCTGGGCGAAGGCGGCGTCGACGGCGGCGAACACCTCGGCACGGCTGGCGCTGGTGGCCGGCGGGTCGCGGCGGACCAGGGAGACCAGCCCGGAGTCGACGTTCGGCGCCGGCCAGAAGACGTTGCGCCCGATCGCGCCGGCCCGTCGGACGTCCGCGTACCAGGCGGCCTTGACCGACGGCACGCCGTAGGCCTTGCTGCCGGGACCGGCGGCGAGCCGGTCGGCGACCTCGGACTGCACCATCACCAGGGTCCGCTCGATGCTCGGGAACGTCTCCAGCATGTGGAGCAGCACCGGGACGGCCACGTTGTAGGGCAGGTTGGCGACGAGCGCGGTGGGCGGCGGGCCCGGCAGGTCGCCGGGGGCGACGGCGAGCGCGTCGGCGTGCACCAGCGCGAACCGGTCGGCGCGCGCCGGGATGCGCGCCCGGACGGTGGTCGGCAGGTGCCGGGCGAGCAGCGCGTCGATCTCGACGGCCGTGACCCGGTCGGCCACTTCCAGCAGCCCGAGGGTGAGCGAGCCGAGACCCGGGCCGACCTCGACCACCACGTCGTCCGGCCGGACGCCGGCGGTGCGGACGATGCGGCGGACGGTGTTGGCGTCGATGACGAAGTTCTGGCCCCGCTGCTTGGTGGGGCGTACGCCGAGGGCGGCGGCCAGCTCGCGGATGTCCGCGGGGCCGAGCAGCGGGCCGTCGCCGACGGCGGCGGGGTCGGCTCCGGTGCCGGCCTCGGCGGCGGCGGTCTCGGCAGCGACGTCGACGGGGGCGTCGGCCTGGCCCTGGGACGCGGTGGGGGTCTTGCTCACCCGGCCAAGGATACGGGCCCTCCGCGGGCCCTCCGGGCCGCAGCCGCAGCGCGGGCGGGCGGGGCGGGGCGGGCGTGCGGGGCGTGCGCGCACGCACGCGCCAGGGCGCGTGGGGGTGCCGGCGCGCCAGCCGCGCTCAGTACCCGAAGGCGCGGGCGGTGTTCGCCGCGATCGCCTGCGCCAGCACGTCCGCGTCCTCCCCGCGCTCCGCGGCCATCGCGCGCAGCGTCACCGGGATCAGGTAGGGCGCGTTCGGCCGGCCCCGGAACGGCGCGGGGGTGAGGAACGGCGCGTCCGTCTCGACCAGCAGCAGCTCGCGCGGGGCCGCCCGGAGCGCCTCCCGGAGCTGCCCGGCCGAGCCGAAGGTGACGTTGCCCGCGAAGGACATGAACCAGCCGTGCTCGGCGCAGGTCTTGGCCATCTCGGCGTCGCCGGAGTAGCAGTGGAAGACCGTCCGCTCGGGGGCGCCCTCCTCGGCCAGCAGCCGGAGTACGTCCTCGTGGGCGTCGCGGTCGTGGATGACCAGCGCCTTGCGGTGCTTCTTGGCCAGCGCGATGTGCCGGCGGAAGGACTCCTGCTGGATCTCGACGCCCTCGGGGCCGGTGCGGAAGTAGTCGAGGCCGGTCTCGCCGACGCCGAGCACCTGCGGCAGCGCGGCCAGGGCGTCGATCTCGGCCAGCGCCTCCGCCAGCGCCGCCTCCCCGCCGGGGGCGCGGCGCTGCCCGCTCCAGTCGTCCGGGTCGCCGAGGACGATCCGCGGCGCCTCGTTGGGGTGCAGCGCGACGGTGGCGTGCACCGCCTCGTGCCGGGCGGCGGTCTCGGCGGCCCAGCGCGAGCCCGGGAGGTCGCAGCCGACCTGGACCACCGTGGTCACCCCGACCGAGGCGGCCTTGGCCAGCGCCTCCTCGACGGTGTTGTCCTGCATGTCGAGGTGCGTGTGGGAGTCGGCGACCGGGACCGCCAGCGGTTCGGGCAGCGGCGGCGGCGCCGACTCCTGCTCGCGCGCCTTCTTGGACTTGGGCACCGTCAGTCCTGCTTCTTCTCCTCGAGGCGCGGGAAGAGCACCGCGCCCTTGGTGACGACCGAGCCGGCCGGCAGGGCACCCCAGCGGGCGACCTCGTCGATCCGCTGCTCGGCCAGTGCGCCCAGGCCCGCCTCGGCGCCCAGCGACTCCCACAGCTTGGCGGAGGTGCCCGGCATCACCGGGTTGAGCAGGACGGCGATCGCGCGCAGCGAGTCGGCCGCGGTGTAGAGGATCGTGGCGAGCCGGGCCCGGCCCTCCTCGCTGGTGTCCTTGGCGACCTTCCAGGGCTCCTGCTCGGTGAGGTAGCCGTTGACGGCGCGGACGAACTCGAAGATCGCGGCGATGCCGCCGGCGAAGTCGAGCTGCTCGCCGATCCGCTGGTCGGCCTCGGCGACGGCCTTCTCCAGCGCCTGCGCGAGAGCGGCCTCGGCCTCGCCGGAGGCGGTGGCCGCGGGCAGCTCCCCGCCGAAGTACTTGCCGACCATGGCCGCCACCCGGGAGGCGAGGTTGCCGTAGTCGTTGGCGAGCTCGGAGGTGTAGCGGGCGGAGAAGTCCTCCCAGGAGAAGGAGCCGTCCTGGCCGAACTGGATCGCGCGCAGGAAGTACCAGCGGTAGGCGTCCACGCCGAAGTGGTCGGTGAGGTCCTGCGGGGCGATGCCGGTGAGATTGGACTTGCTCATCTTCTCGCCGCCGACCATCAGCCAGCCGTTGGCGACGACGCGCTTCGGCAGCGGCAGGCCGTTGGCCATCAGCATGGCCGGCCAGATCACCGCGTGGAAGCGCAGGATGTCCTTGCCGACCAGGTGGACGTCGGCCGGGAAGGTGGCGTCGAACTTCGCCTGGTCGCTGCCGTATCCGACCGCCGTGGCGTAGTTGAGCAGGGCGTCGACCCACACGTAGATGACGTGCTTGGGGTCCCAGGGGATCTGCACGCCCCAGTCGAAGGTGGAGCGCGAGATCGAGAGGTCCTGCAGGCCCTGCTCGACGAAGCGGAGCACCTCGTTGCGCGCCGACTCGGGCTGGATGAACTCCGGGTGCGTGGCGTAGTGCTCGATCAGCTTGGGGCCGTACTCGGAGAGCTTGAAGAAGTAGTTCTCCTCCTTGAGCATCTCCACCGGGCGCTTGTGGATGGCGCACAGCTGCGCCCCGCCCTCGCCCTCGATCAGCTGGTCGGGGGCCTTGTACTCCTCGCAGCCGACGCAGTAGGGGCCCTCGTAGCTGCCCTGGTAGATCTCGCCCTTGTCGTACAGGTCCTGGACGAACTCCTGCACCCGGGCCGTGTGGCGGTCCTCGGTGGTGCGGATGAAGTCGTCGTTGGCGATCTCCAGGTGCTCCCAGAGCGGCTTCCAGGCCTCCTGGACCAGCTTGTCGCACCACTCCTGCGGGGTGACGCCGTTGGCCTCGGCGGTGCGCATGATCTTCTGACCGTGCTCGTCCGTGCCGGTGAGGTACCACACCTTCTCGCCGCGCTGGCGGTGCCAGCGGGTGAGCACGTCGCCTGCGACGGTCGTGTAGGCGTGGCCGAGGTGGGGACGGTCGTTGACGTAGTAGATCGGCGTGCTGACGTAGTAGCGCTTCTCGGCGCTCGCCGCGTGCTCCGCCGCGGTCTCCGCCGTGGCCCCGGGGGTGCTGTCGTGTGCTGTGGCCGCCATGCTCAGATCCTATCGGCCGCGCGGAGCCTCCCCGAACCGGTTATCCACAGGGGACGGCCGCCGCATGCCTTCGTCGGCTGCGGCGGGCGGGACCGGGCTGACGGGGCCTCTCCGGCGCACTCGTCCGGCGCACTCACGGAACCCCACGCCCCTCTCACGGGATTGGCTCACACCAGACATACCCGGACGGGCATGCGGGGTGTTGGCTGGGTATGAGCAGCGGGAGGACGCGGTCCGGCCGGTCCTGCCCGCGCGACCCGCTCGGCGGCGACGGAACGGCGACCGGCCGCCCGGACCACCACGCACCGCGAGGCGCATCACCGAGGGCGCATCACCGAGGGGGAGGGGCCGCCGTGGAGCCCTTGAACGAGCAGGACCCGCGCAGGATCGCCGGGTACCGGGTGCTGGCCCGCCTGGGCGCGGGCGGCATGGGCCAGGTCTTCCTCGGCCGGTCCCCCGGCGGCCGGCGGGTGGCGCTCAAGGTGGTCAGGCCCGAACTGGCGGACGATCCGGAGTTCCGCGCCCGCTTCGCCCGCGAGGTCTCCGCCGCGCGCACCGTCAGCGGGATCTTCACCGCCGCCGTGCTCGACGCCGATCCGCAGGCCTCGCCGCCCTGGCTCGCCACGGAGTACGTGCCCGGCCCCTCGCTGTCCGAGTTCGTGCGCTCGCACGGCCCGCTGCCTGCCTTCTCGGTGCGGATGCTCGCCGCGGGACTGGCCGAGGCGCTGGCCGCGGTGCACGCGGCGGGCGTGGTGCACCGCGACCTCAAGCCCTCCAACGTGCTGCTGGACGCCGAGGGCCCGCGGCTGATCGACTTCGGGATCTCCAAGGCCGCCGAAGCCAGCGTGCTGACCCGGACGGGCATGGTGGTCGGCTCGCCGGGCTTCATGTCGCCGGAGCAGATCGAGGGCCGCCCCTCCGGCGCGCCCTCCGACGTCTTCTCGCTCGGCGCCGTGCTCTCCTACGCCTCGACCGGCGCCGGCCCGTTCGGCGAGGGCTCCACCCCGGCGCTGCTCTACCGCGTGGTGCACGCCGAGCCCGAACTCGACCGGATCCCGGCGGAGCTCCGCGAACTCGTCGCCGCCTGCCTGCGCAAGGATCCCGCCGAGCGGCCCACCCCGGCCGAGATCCTGGAACGCGCCCAGGCCGAGGGCGGCATCGGCCCGGCGGAGGACCAGGGCGGCTGGCTGCCCGACTCGCTGACGGCGGTGGTCGGGCAGCACTCCGCCGACCCGGCGGGCGACCTCCGGGCGGGGCGGCCCACCCCCTCCGACTGGAACGCGACCGGCGCCGCCTGGGCGGGCCTCGCCGCCGCGGCGGGTGCGGACTCGCGCCCGGGGCCGGGCGTCGCCGATGCGGCGCCGTCCGGTGGACCGCGGCCCGGGGCGCCCGGCGAGGCCGCCGGGACCCCCGGTGGCGGCGGACTCGCAGGATCGGGCAGCGGCGCGTCGGGCGCGGGCAGCGGCACGGCCGCATCGGGCAGCGGCGCGTCGGGCGCGGGCAGCGGCGCGCGGCCGGATCCGCGCGCTGTGCCGCTCTACGGCGCGGCGGGCGCGCCGGGCCCCGGATCTCCTGCCGACAGCACCCCTCAGGGCTACTCCTCGGCACCCGCACCCGCAGACGCCCGAGAGGCGGGGCCGGGAACGGGAGCCGCTTCGGCGACGGGGCGCGCGGCGGGTACCGCGCCCGTCCCGCCGGTGCCGCCCTGGGGCGACGACCGCTCGATCGGGGCGTCCGGGGCGGGCCGCGTGACCTGGGGATCCGGGTCGCCCACCGGAGCGGGCGCCGGGGTTCCGTCGAGCGAAGCCCTCACCGCTCCCGTCCCACCCGTCACTCCCGGTGGGACGCAGGGACCGGGCCTGCCGCCCGGGCGCCGGACCGGGGCCGGGGCCGGAGTCGGAGCCGGGGCCGCAGCCGGGGCCGCCGGGCCCGCCGCAGCCGCCGCGTGGCTCGGGCCCACCGACCCCACGCTGGTGGGGGGCCCGCTACCCGCCGACGGGCCCGGCGCGTCCGGCGGGCCGGTGCCGCCGGTACGGACCGTGGGCGCGCCCGGCCGCCGGCACGCCGCGCGGCCGTGGTGGCGTGGCCGGCTGGCGGCCGGCGCGGCGGTCGCCGTCGCGGCGGCCGGCGCCGGCATCGGGGTGGCACTGGCCGGTACCACGGGTCCCGGCTCCCAGAACCCCGGGGTCCCGGCGCCCGCGGCGGCGAGCACCGGTCCGGCGACCGGCCCCGCCTCCGCGACCAGCAAGGCGGCCGAACCGGGAGGCGGCGCCTCCCACACGGCCCCGGGCGCCGGCGTCCGGCACACGGCGTCGGCGACCGCCGGGAAGTGGTCCCCCGGAGCCGGCTCCTCCTCCGCCCCGGCGCGGGGCTCGGGCGGCGGGTCGAGCACCTCCGCGTCGGCCTCGGCCTCCGCGAGCGCCTCCCACTCCGCGAGTGCGAGCACCAGCCCCAGCGGCTCGCCCACCGCGCGCAGCAGTTCCCCGTCCGCTCCGGGCACGAGCACCGGGCCGTCCGCGCCCGGCGGCTCCGGCCCTACGAGCTCGGCCCCGACCGGCCCGTCCACCGCGCCGAGCACCCGGTCGTCGAGTGCCGGCTCCGGCGGTTCCGGCGGTTCCAGCGGGGCCTCGACCCGTACCTCGGCCGTCGGCGCCTCGTCCTCCTCGCCGGGCTGATCGCCGGCACCGCCTGCCGGGGGCGCCGAGCAGCCCGCGCGACCTGAGCGCCCCGAGCAGGCGGCGCGGATCGCGCGGCTCAGGACTGCGGCGGGTGCTGCCGGCGACGCAGCAGGAAGTGGAACGGCAGGTGGAGCCGCCGCCCGTGCCGGGGGCGCGGGCGCTCGGGGCTCTGGTGCGACGGCTCCTCCGCGGCCTCCGCGGCGGCGTGCCTGCGCGTCGGGCGCCGGGTGGCGTGGGCGAAGCCGTCGAGGTCCGACACCCGGCCGGCCCGCATGATGCGGACGTGGTCGCCTCCGCAGCCCGGGCAGGAGGGGCGGGTCAGCGGCGAGGGCACCCGCACGCCGTTCGCCCGGTATTCGTAGCTGATGCGCCCCTCGGGGGTGACCCGGTGCTCGATCTCGTAGGCCTGCTCCCAGACGTAGCCGCAGTTCAGGCAGGCGAACGAATACGCCTCGTGGGCCGGTTCCGGGGCCGGCCCGCGCGCGGTCCGCGCGGAGGCGGACACGGCCGGGCCCGAAGGCGGAGTCGTGGCGGCGGGGTTCCCGAAGGCTTCGCTCATGGCGTTCTCCCGATGCCCACCGGACGGGCGTCCGGTCCAGGTCTTTCCGACCTCTAGCAAATCCCCGAGGAGCCGTCCGTAATTCACTTCGGGGGCATTCTTGACCCGGGTTTGGAGAAGCTTGGGAGTCCTTTGGCGCGCGCCTGACCAGCGACGTCAACCGAATGGCCGAGCCGGGCCCGGGGCGCGCTCACGCAACCTCGCGCGCTCGTCAGCGCTCGTCGGCGCCTGTCAGCGCCCGGCGCCTTCCGGGCCCGCGTTCACGCCTTCCGTACCTCGTGCGGCGGTGTTCTTCGCCGCCACGACCGCGTCGAACACCTCGCGCTTGGGCAGGCCCGCCTCCGCCGCGACCGCCGCGATCGCCTCCTTGCGGCGCTCCCCCGCCGCCTCCCGCTCGGCGACCCGCCGGGCCAGCTCGGCCGGGTCCGCGGGCGCGGCCTCGGCCGGCGGCGCGCCCCGGACCACCACGGTGATCTCCCCGCGCACCCCCGCCTCCGCCCAGGCGGCCAGCTCGCCCAGCGGGGCTCGCTTGACCTCCTCGTAGGTCTTGGTGAGCTCGCGGCAGACCGCGCCGGGGCGGTCCGCGCCCAGGGTCTCGGCCATCGCCGCGAGCGAGTCCGCGATCCGGTGCGGGGACTCGAAGAAGACCATGGTGCGCGGCTCCGCGGCGAGTTCGCGCAGGCGGGCCCGCCGCTCGCCGGCCTTGCGCGGCAGGAAACCCTCGAAGCAGAAGCGGTCCACCGGGAGTCCGGACAGCGCCAGCGCGGTCAGCACGGCGGAGGGTCCGGGCACGGCGGTGATCCGCAGGCCCTTCTCCACGGCCGCCGCCACCAGCCGGTAGCCGGGGTCGGAGACGGACGGCATGCCGGCGTCGGTGACCAGCAGCACCCGGGCGCCGTCGAGCAGCGCGTCCACCAGCTCCCCGGTGCGCGCGGCCTCGTTGCCCTCGAAGTAGGAGACCACCCGGCCGCTGGGGACGACGCCGAGGGCGGTCGCCAGGCGCCGCATCCGGCGGGTGTCCTCGGCCGCGACGACATCGGCCTCGGCCAGCTCGCGGGCGAGCCGCGGCGGGGCGTCGGAGACGTCGCCGATCGGGGTCCCGGCCAGCACCAGCAGCCCGCGGCCGTCGTCCTCGCGGGGGCGGGCGCCCGCACCGTCGCGGGAGTGGTCCACCTCACGCGTGCCCTCGCCCTCCGGCGGGAAGGCGCGGTCCGACGGGGCGGCGTCGTCCTCGTCGGGCAGGGGAGACCGGGGTGCTCGTTCGTGCGCTGCTGTCACCCCTCTATCCTGTCAGGCGCCGCCGCCTCGGACGGATCCGATCCAACCGGCGTGAAGCGGACGTTTCGTCTCTGTAACGGGTTGTCCACAACTCGATGCGGAGCGATGAACACACCGGCGTGCGCGCAACTTCTCCACGTACGATCCCGTTGCCATTCCGGGTGGGTCCGCCGAGCGACCCCGCACGCGACCAGCGCGTACGTCTGACAGCACCTGAAGCGGAGAGACCATGCAGCAGAGGCCCGGGACCGGGCGGCACGCAGGCCACCGGCGCCCTCCCGAGCGGTCGCGCTTCCGCCCGTGGGCGATCGGCGTCGCCTGCGCCCTGGTGCTGGGCGGCGGGGCCGCCGCCTACACGCTGACCTCCTCCTCCAGCTCGGCCACGGAGGCCCGGCGCCCGGCGCCGCCGGCCGTGACCACGCCCACCGCGGCCCAGGCCGACCAGGCGCTCACCGCCTTCCTGTCCGACTGGCAGACCGGGAGGCTGTCCGCGGCCGCCGCGGCGACCGACGACTCGGCCGGGGCGCTGGCCGACCTGACGGGCTACCGGTCGGGCCTGAAGCCGACCGGGCTCACGCTCACCCCGGGCACGGCGGCGGCCACCGCCGACCCGTCGCTCGCGCACGGCCTGCGCGCCTCGTTCAAGGTGAGCGAGACCGTGGCCGGCCACTCCTGGAGCTACGACGACACCGCGGACGTGCGCGACATCGGCGGCAAGCCGACCGTGCACTGGACCACGGCCGTGCTGCACCCCGGCCTGACCACCGGCCAGAAGCTGGCCCTGGGCAAGGCGGACGCCACCACCGCGACGATCGTCGACCGCGACGGACGGACCCTCACCGCCGCCTCGTACCCCTCGCTCGGCTCGGTGATCTCCGCGCTGGAGAAGAACTCGGCGAAGAAGGTCGAGCGGGCGGCCGGCACCGGCATCGAGGTCGAGGACTCCTCGGGCAAGAGCCTGCGCACCTTGCTGACCCTCACTCAGCCGCAGCCCGGCACGATCCGCACCACCCTGGACGCCTCCCTCCAGGCCGCCGCCGAGCAGGCGATCCACGACCCGCACAACGGCAAGAAGTCGTCCTCCGTGGTCGCGATCGACTACACCACCGGCGAGATCCGGGCGCTGGCCGGCAACGCGGCGATCGGCGGTATGGCCGCTCCCGGCTCGACCATGAAGATGATCACCTCGGCGGCGCTCATCGACAAGGCCGGGGCCTCGCCCTCAGACGCGGTGGCCTGCCCGAAGAAGGTCGTCATCAACGGCCAGACCATCCACAACATGGACAACGAGTCGGCCACCGGCAACACCCTGATCCAGGACTTCGCGATGTCCTGCAACACCGCCTTCATCGACGAGTCCACCTCCAAGCTCCATCTCGGGGACCTGCACGACGAGGCCACCAAGGTCTTCGGACTGGGCAGCTGGTCCATCGGCGTACCGAGCACGGACCCGTCGGTGCCGGTCGAGGACAGCACCAACCTGCTCGCCGAGCAGACCATCGGCCAGGGCAACGTGACGATGAACCCGCTGGTCATCGCCTCGGTCGCGGCGACCATCGCGGACACCGGCTTCCACCAGCCGATCCTGGTCCCCGGCCTGCCGCAGGTCTCGGCGGCCCGCCCGATCTCCTCCACCACCGCCGCGGAGATCCGGCAGATGATGGTGGCGACCGCGCAGTACGGCACCGCGGAGCCGCGGATGACGGGCATCAGCGGCGGCGCCAAGACCGGCACGGCGGAGACCACCTCCAGCACCAACGGCTGGTTCGCCGCCTACGACACCTCCTCCCACATCGCCGTCGGGGCGCTGACGGTCGGCGGCACGCAGGGCGTGCTCTCCGCGGGCTACGTCGCCCGGGACGTCATGCTGGCGAGCTGACGGACCGACCGCCGGTCCCCAGGGCCACCATCCTGGACCGGCCCACCGACAGCCGGGCGCTCCCGTCCACCGGCTGGGGACGCCGCGACCTCCCAGGGCAGCGGCGTCCCCGGTGCGGGTGACACCGCGTACGGAACACCGCCCCCGCTGCACAGATCCCACCGAACTCCCACGCGAAGCCTCGTCGCACTCGTACGCTCTCCCCACAGGTCGAACACGATCGAGTCCGATCGCATCCGAGGGGGGCACAGGGTCATGGGCAGGGGGGTCAGGACCGGCGTCATCTGCGTGGTCACCGCCGCGCTGGTGGGCGGCGGCGGCTGGGGCGCATACAACATCGTCCACGCGGTGACCGGGGTCGGTTCCGGGTCCGGGCGCAGCGACACCCCGCTGACCGCGGCCAAGGCCACCTCCTTCGTCCAGGGCTTCCTGGATTCCTGGTCGGGCGGCCGCTACGCGAGCGCGGCGAGCGACACCGACAGTCCAGGTGCGGCTCAGCCCGCCCTGCAGGCCTTCCACGACGGCCTCAAGCTCGGCTCGCTGACGTTCGGCCAGGTCCGCGCCGACCCGGTGGCCGAGGGCAGCGGCAGCGCCGTGGTGCACTTCCACGCCTCGCTCACCGTGGGCGCGGGGATCGGCGCCTGGTCCTTCGACAATTCCGTGACGGTGCACCAGCAGAACGGCCTGGACGGCGTCGCGTGGTCGCCGAGCGTGCTCTACCCGGGCCTGAAGAGCGGCGAGAACCTGGCGGCCGGCTCGGTCCAGGCCCCGGCGGCTCAGGTCACCGACCGGAACGGGGTGCCGCTGACCGGCTCCGCCTACCCCTCGCTGACCGACATCGTGGCGGCCATCGGGACCCACGCCTCGGCCGACCGTCCGGGCAAACCCGGCACCGGGATCGCCGTGGTGGACGACACGGGCACGCAGAAGCGCCTGGTGAAGACCGTCACCGCGCCCGTCCCCGGGCAGGTGCGCACGACGCTCGACGCCAGCCTGCAGAAGACCGCCGAGAAGGCCGTGCAGGACAGCCGGATCGAGGGCAAGCCGGCCTCCGTGGTGGCCATCGACCCCTCCGACGGACAGATCCGCGCGGTCGCCTTCAACAGCCCGAACGGCAACACCGCCTTCAACGGGCAGCTTGCTCCCGGCTCCACCTTCAAGATCATCACGGCGGCCGCGCTGTTCGACCGTGCCGGGCTGACCCCCTCTTCCCCCGCCCCTTGCACCAGCAAGCTGGCTGCGGCCAGCCGTGTGATCACCAATGAGGACGGCCTGGCGCCCGACCCGAACGCGAACCTGCTGAAGGCCTTCGCGATCTCCTGCAACACCTCCTTCGTCAAGGACGGCTTCGACGATCTGGTGCACGGCGGTAACAGCGACGTCGTCGACGAGGCCCGTGACGTGTTCGGTCTCGGGACGGACTGGTCGATAGGCGGCGGCGTCTACGTCGCCGACGCCTCCGTGCCGGAGCCCGGCCTCACCGGCGACCGCGCCGATGAGCTGATCGGCCAGGGCAAGGTGACCATGAACCCGCTGGCGCTGGCCTCGATGGCCGCCACGGTGGCCCAGGGCGCCTTCCACCAGCCGGTCATCCTGCCCGGCCAGAAGCAGCAGCCGGCCGCGCGACCGCTCTCCTCGACCACCGACGCCTACCTGCGCGAGCTGATGCGGGCCACCGCCTCCTACGGCACGGCCGCGCCGGTGATGCAGGGGATATCCGGCGGCGCCAAGACCGGCACCGCCGAGGTCGCCGACCACACCAACGGCTGGCTGGCGGCCTACGACGGGCACCTCGCGGTGGGCGCGCTCGTCGAGGGCGGCACGCACGGCTACAGCTCGGCCGGCTGGGTCGCCACCGACCTCCTCCGCGCCGACTGACGCCCTGCGGCCGGCGCCCTGCCGACCGACGCCCCCGTCGGCCGGCCGCACCGGCCTTCGGCCGGCCGCCGGCCGCACCGACCGCCGACCGACCCACCGGGCCGGGCGGCCGAGTGGCAGGGCGACCGAGTGGCCGGGCTGCTCTCCCGACGGGACATCAGATGCCGTAGACCGCCTTGAGGTTGTCGCGAGGCGCCGGCCGGTGCTGGGCGGCGGGGCCGGCGGCGAAGGCGCGGAAGAGGTTCTCGGTCGCGGTGGTGACGAAGGCCCGGGTGCGGGCGTCCATCCCGTGGTCGGAGCCGTCGTCGCGGGTGCCCGCCATCAGGCCCTCGACCCAGCGCATGGTGCCGCTGGCGAAGACCCCGGCCCCGCTCGGGACGGTGTAGTAGGCGGAGTCCGAGTGGCTGCTCCGGCCGTTGCAGACCAGCGGCGAGTGCGCGATCACCTCGATCGGCCGCGGCGTCGGCACCTCCGGGGTCACCCGGTCGTACTCCACGCCGACCAGGTGGGCGAAGGAGTCGCCGGCGCGGGCGCCCGTGCCCGCGTAGATCCAGTGGTCCGGCTGCGTCACCACATAGGGCGCGTCGGTCGGGTAGCCCTCGTAGTAGACGCCGGTCAGCGAGGACTCCGGGTCGGCCGCCGGCGGCTCGCGGAAGTCCGTGGAGACCAGCGCGCGGTCGCGGTGGTACTCCGGGTCGGCGGCGGCGTCGGTCTTGTAGCAGACCACCGAGCGGGGCCGGCCGTCCGCCGGCTCCTCCAGCCGGACCCTGCGGAAGCAGGTGTTGGCGCCGAGGAAGGCGAGGTTGGTCCCGGTGTCGCGGGCCTTGGTCACCGCGGCGCGCTGCTGCGGCGTCCAGTACTCGTCGTGGCCGAGCGAGAAGAGCGCCACGGCGCCGTGCAGCACGCTCGGGTCGAGGTGCACGTCGATCCCGGTGGTGTAGGCGAGCGGGATCCCCAGCCGCTCGGCCAGGACCACCGCGGCGCGCTCGTAGACCATGAACTTCTCGGCACCGGTGGTGTCGTAGGGCCGGTCGAAGGAGACCACGAGGGAGCGTGAGGCGTAGGAGCCGTTCTCGCCCAGATAGAGGCTGTAGCCACCCCAGCGGTTGTAGGCCTGCCAGGTCGCCGCGGCGTGCATGAGCAGCGTGCGGCCCTGCGCCGAGGCGGAGCGCACCACCATCGGCACATACCGCTGGTGGCCGTGCGAGCCGTCGATCCGCAGGATGTAGGCGCCCTCCGGCCAGCCGTCGGTGGGCACGGTCAGGCTCTGCGGCCAGCCCGCGCGGACGGTGCGGGTCGGGCCGGTGAGCTGCGGGCCGCTCTGCCGCTTGCCGGGCAGCTCGCCGGAGCGCCAGACCAGCCGCGCCTGTGCCCCGCCGTACCAGCCCACTCGGTAGGCGGATACCCGGAAGCTCCCCGCGGTCGTCGACACGTGCAGGCCGAACGGCTGCCCCGGCAGCACGCTGACCTGGTCGGTGTAGCCGAGGACGGCGTCGTCCGGGCCACGGGAGGTGATCCGCCAGTCGGGGTTGCCCGGCCGGTCACGCTCCTGCTGCTGCGCCGCCGCCGACCCGGACGCGGACGCGCCGCCCGGGCCGCCGCCGTCGGTGCCCCCGCCGGTGGAACCGGACGAGGACGAGGAGGACGTGCAGGCCGCCGCGCCCAGTGCGACTCCGACGCCCGCCGCGGCCCCCAGGAAGCCCCGCCGGTCCCACTCCACCCGCCCGCCCATCGCCCCACTACCCCCGGAGGTGTCCACACCTGATCGGTCCGGACCCATCCTTGTCCACAAGGGACGGGCAAGCAGCCGTGTTCGCCCACCTGGAGGGAGCTCTCGTGCAGTTCACACCCCGCACCCGACGCGCGGGCGCGGGCCTCCCGCCCCGGCCGGGCGCCCGGCCGCGCGCCTGGGGCTCCGCCGAGTGCCCCGCCGGACGCTCCGCGCGCGCCTCCGTATGCGCCTCCGCCGGGGGCGGGGCGTCAGGTCGCGGAGCCGGCCGCTGCGCCGGTGGCCCGGTCGGCGCCCCAGCGGGCCAGCTCGGCGTCCAGGTCCAGCGGCCGGACGCCGGCCACGTCCGCCGGCCACTCCTGGCGCGGCACCCGCCACATCACCTCGAACTCGATGCCGTCCGGGTCCTGGGCGTAGAGGGACTTGGAGACCCCGTGGTCGGACTGGCCGACCAGGCTGCCCCGGCGGACGAGCTGCTCGCGCAGCGCGGCGAGTTCGCCGAGGGTGCCCACCTCCCACGCCAGGTGGTAGAGACCGACGCTGCCGCGCGGCGGAACCGGCGCCCGGTCGTCGACCGCGAACAGCCCGAGGTCGTGGTCGTTCCGCGTCCCCGGCGCGCGGAGGAACGCCGCGTCGTCGCCCATCCGCGCCGCGACCTCGAACCCGAAGACGGTGGTGTAGAAGTCGACCGAGCGCCCGACCTCGCGGACGAAGAGCACGGCGTGGTTGAGACGGCGTACGGACATGGCTCTGTCCCCCGATCCTGGGTTCGACTCCGCCCATTCTCGCCCCCGGCGCCCGGCATGCACGCCCCGGGAGCCTCACCGCCGCGCGGGAACCGCCGACGCCCGCTCCGACTCCCCTACCCGGCCGGCCGCCCGCCCGGCCGCCTGCTCCCCCGCTTCCCCCGCTTCCACCGCTTCCACCGCGCGCCCGCGCCTGCGCCCGCGCCCGCGCTCGCGCCCGCGCACCGCCGCCCCGCCCAGCCGCGTCCCGGCCGCGGCCAGTCGCGGCCACAGCACCAGTAGCACCGGCAGCTGGAGATACCCGAAGCGTCCCTCGGGTGCGAGCAGGAAGGCCGCGCCGAGTCCGGCCGCGAGCCGGTCGCAGGCCTGGACCGCGGTGACCGGGGGCCGTCGCACCAGCCAGGCCGCCAGTCCCGCCGCGGCCACGCCCAGCAGCGCCAGCGCCACGGCGCGGCCGGGGCCCCCGAACGAGGCCAGCAGATGCCCGGGCAGCGGGCTGCCCGCGGGCGTCGGCATCCGGGACAGCCCGAGCGGGAACCGCACCACCTGCTCGAACGCCGCCCCCGGCGTGCGCAGCACGGGCGGCACCACCAGCACCGCCGCGCCGCCCACCGCGACCAGCCCGCACCGCAGCACCGCCCGCCACGTCGCCCCGGCGCGCGGGGCCGACGGCACCCGCGACGCCCACGGCACCCGCGACGCCCGCGAGTCCCCGAGCGCCTCCGCCCCCCGCAAGGCCCGCCCCCGCGAGGCCCGTCCCCGCGCGGCCCGCCCCTGCGCGGCGATCAGCAGCAGAGCCACCGGCACCGCCGGCCACGCCGTCCACTTGAGCGCGCAGGCCAGCGCCAGCGCCAGTCCCGCCGCCACCGCGCGGTCGCGCTCAGCGAACGCCAGGCCGAGGCAGCACAGTCCGATCATCGGCAGGTCCACGCCGCCCACCGCCGCCGGCAGCGCGACCAGCGGCGAGGCCACCACCGCCGCCAGCGGCAGCACCCAGCCCCCGCGTGTCCGTCCGCCCGGCCCGCCCCGGGGCCACCGCCCCCGCACCAGCAGCCAGCTCCCCGCCAGGCATGCCGCGAAGACCGCGAGGAACCACAACCGCGGATCCCCGGCCAGCCCGAACAGCGCCATCCCCGGGAAATAGGGGTTGTAGTCCGTCACCAGCCCGGGATGCGCCAGGTACGGCGACCCGGTGTGCAGCAGCAGCCGCGCGGAGCGCCGGACCACGACCACCTCGGACTGCGACCATCCGGTCGCCGTGATCACCAGATAGGGCACCAGCCAGCCGCCCAGCAGCGCCGTCCCGACCACGCCGCGGGCCACCCACCGGCGCGGCAGCAGGACGGCGGCCACACCGGCGAGCAGATACCCGGCGCCCGCGCAGACGCCCCAGAGCCGCTGCGTGCCGAGGCCGGAGAGCAGCGGGAACCCGGCGGCCCAGGCCACCGACACCAGGCTTGCGAGCACCCACGGCGTCCGGCCGCCACCGGCCACCGCCTCCCCGCGCGACCGCAGCCAGGGCACCAGCGGTCGCAGGCTTCGGATCCACGCCGCCGGCCAGGGCCACCGCCCGGCATCCGGCGCGAACGGAGAGGCGGGGGCAGGCGCGGGAGCCGCCGCGCCCCATGCCCCCGGGGCAAGGTCCGTGCGCCCACCGGCCCCCGGCGCGCGGAACGGCGCGGGGGACGGTGAGGGGGACGGGACGGGTCGGGCACCGATCGGAGCGGTCGTCACTCTTCCGGAGACTAGGCAGCGGCCCGCCACCACGTCGTCACGCTGAGGAGGGGAACCCGCGTCACCCTCAGGGGTGGGTCAGCCCTCCTCACCTGGTGTACCGGCGAGGCCGTTCTCGTAGGCGAAGACGACGGCCTGGGTGCGGTCGCGCAGTTCCAGCTTGGCGAGGATCCGCCCGACATGGGTCTTGATCGTCTGCTCGGAGAGGAACAACTCCTCGGCGATCTCGCCGTTGGAGAGCCCGCGGGCGACGTGCCGCAGCACGTCCATCTCCCGGCTGGTGAGGGCGGAGACCGCCTCGGGGCGCAGGTTGCCGGCCCGGCGGCGGCGGGCGACGTCCTCGATCAGCCGCCGGGTGACCGAGGGCGCCAGCAGCGCTTCGCCCGAGGCGACCACCCGGACCGCCGCGACCAGGTCCCGCGCCGGGGCGTCCTTGAGCAGGAAGCCGCTGGCGCCGAGGGCGAGCGCCTCGTAGACGTACTCGTCCAGGTCGAAGGTGGTGAGGATGAGGACGCGCGGGCCACCGGTGGGCGGCTGCTGCTCCCCGGGAGCGGCGCCCGCCGCGGACCCGGACGCGCCCACCGCCGGGCTCCCCGCCGGGCTCCCCGCCGCGCCTCCCGGCGGGTTCCCTCCGGGGGCGGTGCCGAGGATGCGGCCGGTGGCGGTGAGGCCGTCCATGCCGGGCATCCGGATGTCCATCACCACCACGTCCGGCCTGAGCTCGCGGGCCATCGCGACCGCGCGCCTGCCGTCCCCGGCCTCGCCGACCAGCTCGATGTCCGGCGCGGAGGACAGCAGAGCCCCCAGCCCGTCGCGGACCATCTCCTGGTCGTCCACCAGCAGCACGCGGATCGTGCCCCGCGACGCCGGATCAGCCACCGAACTCACTCGCGCTCACCCACCCCGGACCTCCACTCCCTCGGCCCCGTCGGCGGGGACGCCTGGTCCCGCGGCGCCCCGGTCCGCCCTCGCCGGTCCAGGGGCCTCCGGGGCCACCGCATCCGGGGCCACCGCCTCCCGGCCCGCCGCGTTTCGGGCCACCGCCTCCCGGCCCGCCGCGTTTCCGGCCACCGCCTCCCGGCCCGCCGCCAGGCCCGCATGCACGTCCGCCGCCAGGCCCGCACCCGCGTCCGCCGCTGCCGCCGCCGCGCGGTCCCCCGCCGCGCGGTCCCCCGCCGGCAGGCCGGCGGCGCCACGCAGCGGCAGCACCGCCGCGACCTCGAACCCGCCGCCCTCCAGCGGCCCGGCCCGCAGCGAGCCGCCGAGCATGCCGGCCCGCTCGCGCATGCCGGTGAGCCCGTGTCCGCCGCTGCCGCCGGGCGCGGGCGGCGCCGGGGCGCCGCCGTCCCGCGCGCCGTCGTCGGTGACCCGGATCGCCACCGCGTCCGCGGTGTGCGCGATCTCGACCTCGACGTGCGCGCCGGGGGCGTGCCGTCCGGCGTTGCTCAGCGCCTCCTGGACGATCCGGTACGCGGAGACGTCGACCACCGCCGGCGGGGGCTCCGGCCCGGCGGTGAGGGTGAGGTCCACGGCCATCCCGGCCTGCCGCGAGGCGCGGATCATGTCCGGGATCGAGGAGATGCCGGGCTGCGGCGCCCGCTGCACGTCCTGCTCGTTCTCCTCGCGCAGCAGCCCGATCACCCGCCGCATCTCGGTGAGCGCGGTGGTGGAGGCCCGGCGGATGGCCCCGAAGGTGCGCAGCGTGGGTTCGGGCAGTCCGGGCTGCTTGTAGGGGGCGGCCTCGGCCTGGATCGCGATCATCGACATGTGGTGCGCCACGACGTCGTGCAGTTCGCGGGCGATCCGGGCGCGCTCCTCCAGGACGGCCTGCCGGGCGAGTCCCTGGCGCCGCTGCTGCTCGGCCTGGACGAGGTGCCGCTCGGCCTCCTGCCGCGAGTGCACTGACTCGCCGACCAGCAGCACCAGCGTCACCGCGACCACGGCCACCGCGAACACCACCGGCGGCAGCCCGACCAGGAAGACCGCGGGCAGCAGCACGCACACCCCGGTGAGCAGGTCCATCCCGATGGCGATGTCCCGTCCGTGGCTGAGCGCCGCGCAGAACATCATCACCAGGTAGGCGACGCAGCCGCTGACCGTCCACGGCCAGAACGGCGCGGGGGCGTGCCCGACCTCGGCGAAGGTGGTGATCACCATCCCCACCGAGGAGATCCGCCAGGCGGACAGCGGCCGGGTGGGGGCCAGCAGCAGCGGGAAGACCTGTACCACGGCCAGCGCCCAGGCCAGCGAGCCGACGACGAGCTGGTCGAGCTGGCGGTCAGCGGTGAGGGCGAGCACCGCCGCCGCGGCGACCCCGAGCAGGGCGACCAGCCGGCGCAGCCCGCGGAACCCGGGGCCCGCCACCTGCGGCGGCAGCGGGACGGCGCGGTCGGGCGCGGCCCAGGCGGTCGCCCGGACCAGACACGCCACACGTCGGACACGGCCGAGGGCCCGCGCGGCCCAGCGGCGTACGGCTCGTTCCATCTCGGAGCCAGCCTAGGCGGCGGGCCCCGGCGGCGGCTCCTCCTCCGGGAGGACACGCCGCTTCCGCGGGCGCGGGCGCCCGCTCAGCTCGCGTGCCCCCGGCTGTGCCGGATGCTGTAGCCGAAGTAGATCGCCGCCGCGCCGAGCAGCCACGCGCCGAAGGCCGCGAAGGTCTGCCAGTGCAGCCCGCGGATCAGGTAGACGCAGAAGGCGACGGAGAGCACCGGCACCACCGGGTAGCCCGGCACCTTGAAGCCGCGCGGCAGGTCCGGCTGGGTGCGCCGGAGGATGACGACGCCGGCCGAGACCACCACGAAGGCGACCAGGGTGCCCATCGAGGTGAGGTCAGCGAGCGCGTCCAGCGGGACGAAGCCGGCGAGCAGCGCCACGCCCGTGCCGACGATCCAGGTGTTCCACACCGGGGTGCCGGTGTGCGGGGAGACCCGGGAGAAGCGCTCGGGCAGCATGCCGTCCCGGCCCATCGTGTAGAGGATGCGGGTCTGGCCGTAGAGGGTGACCAGGGTGACGCTGAAGATCGAGACGATGGCGCCGAGCGAGAAGATCACCGCCGGCCAGTCGGCGCCGGTGATGTCCTTGAGGATCTGCGCCAGCCCGGCCTCCTGGCCGTGGAACAGCGTCCACTTCTGGGCGGCCACGGCGGTGAGCGCCACCGCGATGTAGACGACGGTGACCACGCACAGCGCGATCACGATGGCGAGCGGCATCGTCCGGCGCGGGTTCTTGACCTCCTCGCCGGCGGTGGAGACGGCGTCCAGGCCGATGAAGGAGAAGAAGATGCTGGACGCGGCCGAGGAGACGCCGGCGACGCCCAGCGGCGCGAAGGGGTGCAGGTTGCCGGAGTGGAACCCGGTCAGGCCGACGCAGACGAACAGCACCAGCACGACCAGCTTGATCCCGACCATGACGGTGTTGGCGAGGGCCGACTCCCGCGCGCCGCGCACCAGCAGCAGGCAGCACATGGCGACCAGCACCATCGACGGCACGTTGACCATGCCGCCGTCTCCCGGCGGCGCGGCGATCGCCTCCGGCAGGGTGAAGCCGAAGGCGTCGTGGAAGAACTCGTTGAGGTACTGCCCCCAGCCGACCGCGACCGCCGAGGACGAGACGCCGTACTCCAGCAGCAGGCAGGCGCCGACGCCGAAACCGACCGCCTCGCCGAGCGTGGCGTAGGCGTAGGAGTAGGAGGAGCCGGAGACCGGGATGGCGGAGGCGAGCTCGGCGTAGCAGAGCGCGGTCAGCCCGGCGGTGATCGCGGCCAGCACGAAGGAGATGATCACCGCCGGGCCGGCCTCGGGCACGGCCGTGTTGAGCACGAAGAAGATGCCGGTGCCGATGGTCGAGCCGATGCCGATGGCGGTGAGCTGGACCAGGCCGATGGAGCGCCGGAGGTGACCGCCGGCGTGGGCGTGCGATCCGGCCTCGGCGGTCGCGGCGGCGCTGTCCGGCTCGATGCTCGACGAGCTCTCCGCGATCAGGGCGGCGATCGGCTTGCGGCGCAGCATCCGGCGGCCGAGGGTGTCGGTGCTCAAGGGCGGTGTTCCTTGTCGTGCGGGGTCCGCGCCGGGGGTGGGGGCACGGGTGGCGGATCACGTCATGCGGGTGTGCGACGGGACCGAAGGTATCAATATACGGCAAACGGAATCTTTATGTCGGCCCGCGCCGCCCGGCCCCGCGCCTTCTCCCTCGTCCCGCATCACCCCGCGCCGCATCACCCCGCGCCGCACCGCCTCCGCCCTACCGCGTACCGCCCGCGAGCAGGCGCTCGACCTCCTCGCGGGTGGGCAGGGACGGCTGGGCGCCGGGCCGGGTGGCCGCGAGCGCGCCGGCCGCGCAGGCCATCCGGACCGCCTCGTGCAGGGCCTGACCCTCGTCCAGCGCGACCGCGAGCGCGCCGCAGAAGGCGTCGCCCGCGGCGGTGGTGTCCACCGCGCGGACGGGGGTGGGCGGCACGTAGAGCACCGCGCCGTCCTCCACCAGCAGGGCACCCTCGGCACCCAGGGTCACCACCACGGAGGCCGGTCCGCGCAGCCGGCGGGCGGCGTCGGCGACCGCGTGCTGGTCCGGCAGCTCGGCGCCGACCAGGGCCTCCAGCTCGGCGCGGTTGGGCACCAGCACGTCGACCATGTGCAGCAGGTCCTCGCCGAGCGGCCTGGCGGGCGCCGGGTTGAGCACCACCGTGCCGCCGGCCAGCCGGGCGGCGGCGTCCACGGTCTCCGGCGGGACCTCCTGCTGCAGCAGGGTGACCCGGGCGTCCCGCAGCACCGTGCCGGCGGCGGCGCAGTCCTCGGCGGCGAGCAGCTCGTTGGCGCCCGGGCTGACCACGATCGCGTTCTCGCCGGAGCCGCGCTCGACGGTGATCATCGCCTGGCCGGTGACGGCGCCGGCGGTCGGCAGGACCCGGCCGATGTCCACCGACTCGGCGGCGAGCGCGGCGCGCAGCAGCGCGCCCTCGGCGTCCTGGCCGACCCGGGCGATCATCGTCACCGGACGCCGGCGGGCGCCGGCCGGGCCCGCGCCATCGGCCCCGGCCCCGGCCTCCGTGGCGCCGCCGCCGCCCGAGAGCCGGGCCGCGGCGACCGCCTGGTTGCCGCCCTTGCCGCCCGGATGCCGGGCGATCGTGCCGCCGAGGACGGTCTCCCCCGGCACCGGGTGGTGCGGCACGGGCACCACGAGGTCGAGGTTGAGGCTTCCCACCACCGCGATCATCGCGCCTCCCGCGTTCGCCCGATCCGCTGAGCCTTCCGGCGCCGGCCTGCGGCACCGCTGCCCGATCCTGCCGGATCCGGTCCCTTCGTGTCCGCGAACGCTCCGAATCCGACCGCCGAGATCCAGGCGCGGGCCGCGCGCCCGCGCCGCGCGCGGCACTCGCGCCGCCTGTACACGCCGCCCGCGGCACTCGCGCCGCCTGCACAGTCCGCGCCGCCCGCGCCGCACGCACAGTCCGCGCCGCCCACGGCACTCGCACCGCGCGCCGCCCGCCACCCGCCCGCCACCGGCGCCATCGGCGCCGCACGTCGGCCCCTTCAGCAACGACTTGCACCGTTCGCAGCGTCAGAACCGCCGGCCCTATGAGCACCGCCTGCGGCGCAGGCACCGTCCGCGCTGCTTGCTCCTTCAGCACCGCCTGCACCGCCCGCGCCGCCGGTCTCCGAGCCGCCGGCATCCACTCCGCCCGCCCTGACCTGCCCGCCCTGACCTGCCCGCGGTGACTTCCCCTCAAGGAGGGCCGCACGTTGCAAGGTCTCCTGTCGAGACGCCGCGCCGCGCTCGCCGCGGTGTCCGTGTCCGCGCTCGCCGCGGGCGCGATCGGCGCCATCGTCCCGGCCGCCTCGGCCGCGGGCTCCGGCGTCAGCTTCCGCAACGTCTGCGCCGCACCGAGCAAGGTCGGGCAGACCGTGCCGCCTGCCCGCCCCGTCGCTACCGCTGCGCCTTCAGCACCGCCTGCATCACGGACCGGGCGATCGGCGCGGCCAGACCGCCGCCGCTGACGTCCGCCCGGGCCGCGTCGCTGTCCTCGATCACCACCGCGACCGCGACCGGCGCGGTGTCCGAACCTCGCGGCCGTGCCCAGGCGATGAACCAGGCGTAGGGCTTGCCGCTGTTGTCGACTCCGTTCTGCGCCGTGCCGGTCTTGCCGCCGACCGTCACGCCGCGGATCCGGGCGCTGGTACCGGTCCCCTTCTGGACCACGTTCACCATCATCCGCTGGAGGTCGGCGGCGACCTCGGCGCTGACCGGATGCCCGAAGGTGTGCGGGCCGTAGGTCCGCACCGGCGTGCCGTCGCTCCGGTCCACCTCGCTGACCAGGTACGGCTCCATCAGCGTGCCGCCGTCCGCCACCGCCGAGGCGACCATCGCCATCTGCAGCGGCGTGGCGGCGGTGTCGTACTGGCCGATCGAGGACAGCGCGAGGAACGCCTGACCGCGCAGCCCGGTCGGGAAGACGCTGGGCGCGACCGCCACCGGGATCTTCCGGTCCTGCCGGTCGAAGCCGAAGGCCCTGGCCATCGCGACCATCCGGGCCTCACCCACCTGGTCGCCGAGCCGCGCGAAGACCGTGTTGCAGGAGACCTGCAGCGCATACATCAGCGAGGCGTCGCGGCAGCTGTCGCGGGCGGACTCGTTGGTGATCGGATGGTCCGTGTCGCGCGGGCGGTAGGGGTCGGGGGAGTCGGTGGGCGCGGCGATGTCCGTCACCGTGCCCGCGGTCAGCGCCGCCGCGGCGGTCACGATCTTGAACGTGGAGCCGGGCGGATAGGTCTGCCGCAGCGCCCGGTTGAGCATCGGCGAGGCCGGATCGGCGTTCAGCCGCGCCCAGGCGGCGCGGGCGGCGGCATCGCTGCCGGCGATGGCGCCCGGGTCGTAGGAGGGCGTGGAGGCGAGGGCGAGGATCCGGCCGGTGGACGGTTCCAGCGCGATCACCGCGCCGCGCGCCGAGCCCAGGCCGGCGAAGGCCGCCCGCTGCGCGGCGGGGGCGATGGTCGTCTTCACGTTCCCGCCGGCGACCGGCTGCCGGGTCACCGCGTTCCACAGCGGGAAGCGCTGCAGGGCCGGGTCCGTACCGGAGAGCACCGCGTCCTCGACGCCCTCCAGCAGGGAGTTCCCGTAGAGCTGGGAGGAGTAGCCGGTGACCGGGGCGTACAGCGGGCCGTCGGTGTAGGTGCGGCGGTAGGCGAAGGCGCCGGTGCCGGCGGCGTTGCCGGTGACGGGCGCGCCGGCGACCAGGATCGCGCCGCGCGGCTGCGCCTGGCGGGCGATCGCGGCGCGTCGGTCGGCGGGATTGCTCGCGTACTGCCCCGCCTGAAGCACCATCACCCGCGTCAGGTCACCCAGCAGGATCACCGTCAGCGCGAGGCAGAAGGTCCCGACTCGCCGCGCCGTCCGGCTCAGCGAAAGCCGCCGCGCGCCGCGCTCCGCGCGCGACCGGCCGTGGTCCTGATGGCCCGTCACCGCGCCTCCTCCTGTCCCTCGCCGCGCTCCCCACCCTCGGCGGCGCCAGGCGGCGCCCCCGGCGCGGACGGCGCGGCGGACGCGGCAGGCTCCCCAGGCCGGGGAGGCGCTCCGGACCCGTCGGACCTGCCTGGCCCCGCAGGACCGGCGGACCTGGCGGGTGTCTCGACCTCGCCGGTAGCGCCGGAGACGCCGGCCCCCGGAAGCTCCGCGGATCCGGCAGGCGCCCCAGACTCGGCGGGCGCCGCGGGCCCAGCGGGCACCCCAGACCCAGCGGGCACCCCAGACCCAGCGGGCACCCCAGACTCGGCGGGCGTCGCAGGCGCGGAGATCACCCCAGACCCAGCAGGCGCCCCAGACTCGGCGGGCACCCCAGACCCAGCAGGCGCCCCAGACCCGGCGAGCGCCTCAGACCCAGCAGGCGCCGCAGGCGCAGCAGGCGCCCCAGACCCAGCACGCGCCCCAGACCTGGCGGGCCCCCCAGACTCGGCGGACGCCGCGGGCGCAGCAGGCACCCCAGGTCCGGCAGGCACCCCAGACCCGGCGGACGCCGCAGGCGCGGCAGACCCGGCAGACCCGGCAGGTGCGGCAGACCCGGCAGGCGCCGCAGGCGCGGCAGGCGCCGCAGGCGCGGCAGGCGCCGCAGGCGCGGCAGGCGCCCGCGCCGGAGGCGTCGGGCGCCTCGCGGCGTCGCTGAGGCGGATGAGGAGGGCGACCAGGACCCAGTTGGTGACCAGGGCGGAGCCCCCCTGGGCCAGGAACGGCATGGTCATCCCGGTCAGTGGGATGAGGTCGGCGACCCCGCCCGCGACCACGAAGACCTGGACCCCCAGCAGCGCCGCCAGCCCGATCGCCAGCAACCGCCCGAAGGGGTCGCGCAGCTCGATCCCCCACCGCACCCCGCGCCCCACCATCACCGCGTACACCAGCAGCACCGCCGTCAGCCCGCACAGACCCAGCTCCTCGCCGAAGGTCGCGAGGATCCAGTCGGCGTTGGCCGCGAACCCGATCAGGTAGGAGTGGCCGCGCCCCAGCCCCGTCCCCAGCAGCCCGCCGGAGGCGAACGCGAACAGCGACTGCGCGAGCTGCCCCGGCCGCCCCTGGGCCGTTCCGGCCAGCGGGTGCAGCCAGTCCTGCACCCTGCTGTGGACGTGCGGCTCCAGTCGGCCGACGAACACCGCGAGCACGCCCGCCAGCAGTACCCCGACCGCGATCCAGCCGCTGCGCCCGGTCGCCGCGTAGAGCATGACCACGAAGAGCGCGAAGAAGATCAGGCCGGTGCCGAGGTCCTGCTCGACGAAGAGCACCAGCACGCAGGCCGCCCACACGGCGAGGATCGGCCCGAGCACGCGCCCGCGCGGCAGCTCGATCCGCCAGATCCGCCGGCCGGTCAGCGCCAGCGGCTCGCGGTTGACCGCCAGGTAGGCGGCGCAGAACACGGCCAGCAGCAGCTTGGTGATCTCGGCCGGCTGGAAGGACAGCGGCCCGAGCGTGATCCAGACCCGGGCGCCGTAGCGGGCGGGCATCGCGACCGGCACCACCATCAGCAGCAGGCCGAGGAAGATCCCCAGGTAGGCGTAGCGCTGCAGCACCTTGTGGTCCCGCAGCACCACGACCACCAGGATGAACAGCCCCACCCCGGCCGCCGACCACACCAGCTGGGTCGGCGCGGCCGAGGTCCCGGTCGCGTGGTCGAGCCGGTAGATCGCCACCAGGCCGAGCCCGTTGAGCAGCACCGCGCAGGGCAGCAGCAGCGGGTCGGCCCAGGGGGCGCAGCGGCGCACGGCCAGGTGGGCGAGCAGCGCGAGGCCGCCGAGGTCCGCGGTGTGGCCGGTGACGCCGGGGCTGATCCGGCCGTCGAGACCGGCGCCGACCTCGGCGTAGCCGAAGGCGGCGATGAGCACGGCGGCGACGGTGAGCGCGAGCTCGGTCCAGCGCCGCTTCGGCGGCGCCTGCTCCGGCGCCTCCTCCCCCACGTCCGCCGGCGGCCCGGGCAGGCCCGCCGGGGCCGCCGGGCCCGCGGAGCGTGCCGGGCCCGAGCTGCTCATCGGCGGTCCCTCCGTGGCGGGGCGCACACGCCGGACCGACCGGCGCCGCGCCGTTCTGCGGAGAAATGTACCGATATGACGGAAGCTAACGCCTCGCCCGCGATCCGTTCCGGCGTGTCGCGGAGCCCCGCGTGGCGGCCGACCCGCGCCCCGAGCCCGAGCCGCGGCCCGAACCCGATCCGCGGCCGGACCCCCGACCGACCCCGGCACTCCGCCCGGGACCCGACCCGGTACCCGAGCCGCGGCCCGGCGCGGAGCCGGGCGGCTCCGTCGCCCCGGGCTCGTCCGCGTCCAGCGCCGTGGCGCCCGCGGCCTCCGGCGGCGGGACCGGGCCGTCCCCCAGCGTGAAGCCGATCTCCGCGCCGCCGAGCGGCCGGTTGCGGGCGAACACCTGGCCGCCGTGCACCCGCGCCACGTCCTGCACGATCGACAGCCCCAGCCCGGAGCCCGGCAGGCTGCGGGCCGCGGTCGCCCGGTAGAAGCGGTCGAAGATGCGCCGGCGGTCGTCCTCGTCCAGACCCGGGCCGCGGTCCCGGACGGCGATCCGGGCGCCGCTGACCACCACCGTGATCGGCTCCCCGGCCACCTGCCGGCTGCGGTCCGCGCGGTCCTCCAGCCGGTCGAACTTCGCCGCGTTCTCCAGCAGGTTCGACAGTGCCCGCTGCACCGCCGACGGGCGGACCGGCACCACCGGGCCCGGCCGCTCGCCGGCGACCTCCACGACGATCCGGCGGCCGTTCCGCCGGGCCACCAGGGCGGCCACCCGCTCGGCCAGCTCGCCCAGATCGGTGCCGGTCGGTTCCTCCTCCTCCCGGCGGTCGGCCGCGAGCTCGACCAACTCGTTGACCAGGGAGGTGAGTTCGCGGGTCTCGCTGTGCAGGTCCTGCAGCAGCGCGGCGCGCGACTCCTCCGGCAGCCGGTCGAAGCGGCGCAGCGCCGCCAGGTTGGTGCGCAGCGAGGTCAGCGGGGTGCGCAGTTCGTGCCCGGCGTCCTGGACCAGCCGCCGCTGGTCGTCCTTGGAGCGGGCCAGCCGGCCCAGCATGTGGTCGAAGGCCCGGCCGAGCCGCCCCACCTCGTCGCCGCCGGCCACCGGCACCTCGGTGTCGAGGCGGCCTGTGGAGGCGACCTCCTCCGCCACGTCGGTCAGCCGCACCAGGCGCCGGGTGATCCGCCCGGCCACCCACCAGCCGGCGGCGCCCGCCAGCAGCACGATGACCGCCGCCAGCAGCGCGGTCCGCTCACGCAGGGTGTCCAGCAGGTCCTCGGTGCCGCCCATCCGCTCGGCGAGCTGCACCGCGCCGCGCCCGCCGCCGAGCGAGACCGACACGATCCGCACCTGGGAGCCGGACACGACCGCCTGCCGGCCGTGCACCGAGCCCGCGTGCGAAGACTCGGCGAGCTCCCGCTCCGGATGGCCCACCGGCAGCGCGCCGGCCTTGTCCGGCACCACGATCGCGCCCGTCGGGCCGAGCACCTGGATGCCCAGGCCGCCGTCCAGGGTGAGCCGGTCGTCCAGCTGCTCGCGGCGCGCGTCGGAGGCGGCGAAGTCCACCGGGTAGAGGGTCTGCTCCTGGGCCGCGGCGACCAGGTTCTCCTGGGCCTGGGTGAACTCCTTCGCGCGGTCGTCGCGGATCAGGACCGCGGCCGAGCGGTACGCGAGGCTGCCGACCAGCAGCGCGACCAGCGCCGCGACCCCGGCGAAGGCCACCGCGAGCCGCATCCGCAGGCCCATCGCCGGCCCCGGACCCGCCCGGCGCGCCCGCGCCCGCGCACCCGGCAGGCGGACGGCGAGCCGGTCGCGCGCCGCGCGCAGCAGGCCCGCGCCGCGCCCGCGGCGGCCTCCGTCCGGGGCCCCGACCTCGTCCCCGCCCGCACCCTCGCCGGGCCCGTGCACGATCACGGCTCGCGCAGGGTGTACCCGACGCCGCGCACGGTGTGGATCAGCTGCGGGGTGCCGGGCAGTTCGAGCTTGCGGCGCAGGTAGCCGATGTACACCGCGAGGTTCTTCGAGCCCGGCCCGAAGTCGTAACCCCAGATGCGGTCGTAGACGGTCGAGTGGTCGAGGACGATGCCGGCGTTCCGGGCCAGCAGCTCCAGCAGGTCGTACTCGGTGCGGGAGAGCTGGACCTCGGTCTCGCCCCGCCACACGCGGCGCGCCGTCGGGTCCACCCGCAGGTCGGCGACAGTGATGACGCCGCTGGGCACGGACACGCCGCCGCCCCGCCCCTCGCCGCCGGAGCCCTCCGCGCCCGCCGGCTCGGGCACCGCGGCGGCCCGGCGCAGCAGCGCGCGCAGCCGGGCCAGCAGCTCCTCGGCCTCGAAGGGCTTCACCATGTAGTCGTCGGCGCCGGCGTCGAGCCCGGCCACCCGGTCCGAGGTCTCCACCCGGGCGGTGAGCATCAGGATCGGTGTGCGGTCGTTCTCGGCGCGCAGCACACGGCAGACGGCGAGCCCGTCGATGCCGGGCATCATCACGTCCAGCACCAGCACGTCCGGCTGCGAATTGTGCACGGCCGCGAGCGCCTGGATGCCGTCGGCGACGCCGGTGACTTCGTAGCCCTCCAGCGTCAGCAGGCGGACCAGGGAGTCGCGGATGGCGCGGTCGTCCTCGGCGAGCAGTACGGTCTGGGTCACGGCGCGATTCTCTCCGCGATGGGTGAGAGGGCGGTAAGGGCCACCGGCGGGCGGGGCGCGCGAACGCAGCACGCCCTCCGCCGGCCGCCGGCCGGGCCCGGACGGCGGGGAGCCGGGCGGACGCCCGGCGCCGCCTTCCACGGTACGGGACGCCCGGGGCGCACCGGGCCGCGCGGCGACACGCGCCCCGCGCGACACGCGCCCCGCGCCCCGCGCGGCCCCGGGACCGGGGCCCGGGCCCGGGCCGCGCGGCGTGGGCCGCACCGCGCGGGCCTCCGCTCACCGCTCCTGCTCGCCGCTCCTACTCGCCCTGGCGCTGCTTCTCCTTCTCCTCCTCCGCCTCGGCGGCGATGTGGTCCTCCGCCTTCTGGACGCCGGCCTGGACCTCCTGCGCCGGTCGGCGGGTGAGCCGGACGCCGTGCCGGGCGGCGAGTCCGTCCGCCGGCGCGGGGTCCTCCTCGCGGGCCTCGACGAGCACCGCGTGGCCGCGGTCCGGGACGTCCACACCCAGCACGGCCAGCGCCTCGGCCGCGTGCCGGAACCGCTCGGTCTCGACGGCGCCGCCGGCGAAGCTCCCGGCGACCCAGCCGATCAACGCTCCCAGCGGCCCGCCGACCAGCCCGATCAGCCCGCCGGCCAGCCCGGCCCCGACGGTCGGCACACCCGCGCGGTGCACCCAGCTCTCCGGCACCTGGAGCACGTTCTCCGCGTCCCGCTCCACCAGCGCCGCCTGGTGCGCGCCGGGGAGCTTCTTCGCCTCCTCGTAGAGCGCGGCCGCCTCCTCGTGCCCGGGACACGCGAACGTCAGCACCCACCGGTCATCAGCCATGATCCACTCCTCTCGCCCCCGAAGTCTCACCCGCCCCTACCCACCCCGCCCGCCGACGCGCCGCGAGCCGGCCCGGCCGCTCCGGCCGAAACCTCCGTACCGCCGCCGCAGCGCCCCGGCTGACCCGCCCTCACCTTCCTTGCCGGCCGCGCCATGTGCTCAGCAGGTCGGTGCGGTGCTCGGTGAGGTCGGTGACTTCGGGGAGGGGGAAGGTGCCCTCGTACTCGATCGCGCCGACGCGGTGCAGGTGGGCGGAGGCGAACGAGACGTTCGAGCCCGCGTACCAGCCGGAGATCCGGTCCTCGCCGGCCGCGATGGCGCCGAACGGCTCACCCCGCCAGCGGAAGGTCCAGCGGGACGAGTACCAGGCCCGCAGCAGCGCCGGGTCCACGAGGTAGCAGCCGGGCTCGGCGGGGAAGCGGCGCAGCCCCTCGGGCGGCGGGCCGTCCTCGCCCGCGAGGGTGAGCACGAGTTCGCCGGCGGTGCCGGAGCCCGTGGCGACCCCCAGGGCCCGGTAGGTCCTCCCCCGGTACTCGGCGACGTCCCCGGCCCGGTACCGCCATGGTCCACCCGCCAACTCCCGGCCTCCGCCCGCTCGTAGCGCGCTCCCGCGGCTCGGGCCGCGGTACACCCCGCGGGCCGCCCCGGCGGACACCGTACGCGGTCAGGCCGGGTCCGGGCCCTCCACGTGGAAGAACTGGTCCAGTCCGGTGACCCGGAACAGCCGCCGGATGGCCGGGGGCACGTTCACCACGGCGAGCGTCGCGCCCCGGTCCGTCGCCCGGTGCTGGGCGGCGATGAAGGCCGAGAGTCCGCTGGAGTCGCAGAACTCCAGCCCGGACAGGTCGAGGACGAGCCGCTCGCCGGCGCGCAGGTCGAGGCAGTCGAGTCGGGAGCGGAACTCGGGCGCGGACTCGAAGTCGAGCTCGCCGGTCAGGGCCAGCTCGGGTCCGGCGGGGGCGGTGCGGACGGTGACGCGAAAGGGGGTCGTCATGGTGTGGAGGGGCGGAGCGGTCGGGGACAGGCGGGTCGGTGCGGTCGCGGGTCCGCTCGGCGGGGCCGGCGGCGCCCCGCGAGGTGGGCTCGATCACCGCAGAGACCTCCCCACGATCCCACGATTCACACCGTCCGCCCGGTGACGTGCCCCAGCGGCACCACGACTCCCCCGCTTGCGCGGCCCGCCGACGCCCCGCGACGCCCCTCACGCCCCGGCGTGCCCGCGCCGGGCCCGGACCTCGGCCTCCGCGCGGCGTTGCCGCAGGTGGGACTTGCAGGCGGGCCACTATCCTCGGCGATCACGGAGAAGACCGCCGAATCGCGCAGCCTCCCCTCCTCGCCCGGCGCCCGCGACCGCGACCAGTTCCGCAGAACACCCTCGAATCGCGCGCCCCGTCTTCTCGACGGCCGCCCGGCTCGCCGCACGCGATGACGCCCACCGCGCGGTCGGCACAGGCTCGGCACACGACAGAGGCTCCGCCCGAATGACCGGGCGGAGCCTCTGTGTTGGGTGGTGGAGCTGAGGGGATTCGAACCCCTGACCCCCTCGATGCGAACGAGGTGCGCTACCGGACTGCGCTACAGCCCCAACGAGGAGAAACTCTAGCAGGTTCGCCGGGGTGGTCGTGCACACCCCTGGGGGATCAGGGCCTCGGCCTGCGGTGTCACTGGTTGGCGGCCGGGCGGGGGTCGTCGGCGTACTGGTCGAAGAGCGGGGTGCGCGGGCGGCGGGCGGGCGGGGCCGGCGGGGTGGACGGCGGGGCCGCCGGGGAGGCGGGATCGGCGCCGCGGCCGGAGGTCCAGGCGTCCGGGGCGCCCAGGTCCAGGCTCCCCGTGTTGCGGGGGGCGACCGGGGCCGTGACGTAGGTGGGGAGCGGGACGGGGACCGGGTCCCAGCCCTCGGGGTCGTCGTCCTGGTCGGCCACGTCCGCGAAGGAGGGGGCGGCGGGCCGGGGGGCGGCGGGCGCCGGCTCGGGGGCGGCAGGGCCATGGGCGGGAGCCGGCGCGTGGGCGGGGGCGTGGCTC